>Ga0315909_10000073_pt1 | contig 121526 bp, 97 predicted proteins | sample LakEriMetagenome_11_FD_203527 | JGI IMG/M metagenome (GOLD analysis project Ga0315909, IMG submission 203527) | Freshwater fungal communities from buoy surface, Lake Erie, Ohio, United States - Buoy 2 MA125 | ecosystem: Environmental > Aquatic > Freshwater > Lake | place: USA: Lake Erie, Ohio... | reverse complement strand
TTTTATAGCTCTCTCAAAAACCTTAATAAACTTTTCATGGTGCTAGCTCTGCGTCCCTCCGCGACCTCTGCGCCTCTGCGGTTTAAAAATTTATGGTTTAGAATTTAGGATTTAAGATTTAGAATTTGGACATTGAGTGCTTTTGAAATATTGGGTCTGGGGTTGAAGTTGCGGGTTTCTGATGAGGAGATCAGGGAGGCGTTTCGGGTTAAAGCGGCGGTGATGCATCCGGATTCGGGTGGGGATGAAGTGGAGTTTGCGAAGTTGCAAGGAGCGCGGGATGAGTTGTTGAGTCCGGCTAGGCGGATTAAAGCTTGGATGACGGCGCGCGGGATGGAAGTGGATGCGCGGGGACAGATCGAGGGAGGGCTGATGGATCTTTTTCAGAAGGTGTCTGAAGTCGGCGCTACGGCGGAGTTGTTGATCCGAGAGAATGCGGGTGCGAAATCGGCTTTGGTGAAAGCGATGGCGGAGGTGAAGTTGATGAAACAGCGTGAGCTGGTCAAAGAGCTGTTAGAAAAAATTGCTGGGGAGATTCAGCAGAGGATAGATGGGTTTCAGCGGGTGGAGGAGGGGGGAATCGATCCGGCTACGATGATGCGGGATCTGATTTTTCTGGAGAAATGGCGTGCGACCTTGAAGGGGATATATGGAAGGTTGATGTGAGGGGTTGGAAATGAGGGACAGGAATGTCCCTCCTCCTTAAAAAGCTGTTAGTGGCCTTGGTTGCCCTTTTTCGGCGGTTCCCATTCGCGGCGGGTGCGTGAGCGGACCGAGAAGATGATAGGAATTCCGGGGGCGGGGTGGGTTTCCCGGATCTGGTTGGTTAGATACGCTTCGTAAGAATCTTTCATCAGTGCCTTGTCGTTGACGAAGAGCACAAAGGTCGGGACGGGGATGATGGAATATTTTTCATTCAGCGCCGTGGTCGCGTAGTAGAGTTTCATCCGCTTCGCCTTGTTATCGGTCGGTGGCGGGTTTTTCAGCATCGCTGCCTGCAACATGCGATTCAGTTTGCCAGTGCTTGGAATTTCCTGAGCGCCTTTTTTGATGGCGATGGCCTTTTTCAAAACCTGGCTGGTGGAGTCGCCGGTTTTTGCCGAGCAAGTGACGAAGGGGGCGTAGGCGAGGAAGAAGAGTTCGCGTCGAACATGTTCTTCGGCTTCTGCGATGCGGTCCTTGTTGTTGGCCCCGGGATGGTAGAGATCGAATTTGTTCAGAACGATGAGGCAGGGTTTTTTCTCCTCCAAAATAAGCTGGGCGATTTTACGATCTTGGGCAGAAACACCTTCCGCGAGGTCGATGACCAACACGCAGAGATCGGCGCGGCGGATGGCTTTTTCGGAACGAATAGCGGAGAAAACCTCAACGGAGTTATCGCGTTTGCCACGAGGTCTGAGACCAGCGGTATCGATCAGAGTGAAATTTTCGCCAGCGTAAGAATAAGGGAGATCGATCGCATCGCGGGTGGTGCCGGCGATTTTGGAAACGATGGTGCGTTCGTCTTGGAGGATGGCGTTGATCAGGGAGGATTTGCCAGCGTTGGGCTTGCCGATCACTGCGAGTTTGATCCCGACCTTTTCTGCGACTTCCATGCCTTCTTCGGTCTCGATGTGAAGGGGTTCGACGACCGCATCGATTTTATCGACGAGTTCGGTGAAGTTGCGGCCGTGTTCTGCGGAAACGAACACGCTGTCAGGGAGGCCGAGCGAGGTGAAATCGGCGAAGGAGGATTCGTGTTTGTCGTGATCGACCTTATTGAGGACGAGAAGGACGGGTGGTTTGGCTTTGCGGAGTTTTTGGGCGAGTGCTTGGTCGATGGAGGTGAGTCCTTCTTGGGCATCGACGATGAAAAGGATGAGATCGGCCGTTTGCATCGCGATGTCGGCCTCCATAGCGACTTGTTCACCAAAGCCATCATCGAGCGTTGCGCCGATACCGCCGGTATCGATGAGGGTACAGGGATGGGTGGTGAGGGAGCAGGGCGCGGAAATGCGATCGCGGGTCACGCCTGGCTGATCGTGGACGATGGCGATTTTTCGACCTGCGAGGCGGTTAAAGAGGGCGGATTTCCCGACATTGGGGCGACCGACGATGGCAACAGTTGGCATAAATTTCAAATTTCAAATTTCAACTCTCAAGGAGAGTTTTACGAGAAGCTAGAGGTTTGGAGACGTTCTAGCGATAAAGAAAAACCCCGCCTTTAGGCTTTTTAGGGCCGATTGGCGGGGTCAACACGAACAGGGATGGCGGAGCGGACGGGGCTCGAACCCGCGACCTCCAACGTGACAGGCTGGCGCTCTAACCAACTGAGCTACCGCTCCATCCCGTTCGGGTGGGCGGGACGCTATGGAGAGAGATGCTGGGGTGCAACCACTTTTTTCGCTGAAATAGGATTTTTTTTCGGGGGATGAGGAGGCTGGGGGAAACGAGCACCAAATGGGCGATTTTATGAGGTTATTAACCACAGAATGCACGGAATACACGGAATGAAGATTGGGATAATGGAGAGAGAAAGGAAAAGAGTGATAACCCACACTCTGTGTATTCCGTGTGCTCCGTGTGCTCCGTGGTTCAATTTTCTTTGTGAGTGATATCGGAGGTTGATATGGAAACTTTAGCTGCCTTAGGTAGGGGAGTGATTTTTAGGGAAATGGAATTGTGGTTCGATCCACAGGCACGTTCTGGGCCTGAGTCCATGGCTGTGGACGAATGGCTTCTGGAGACTAGGCAATTGCCGATGATGAGGGTTTACAAGTGGGATGGGTTTTGGGGGAGTTTGGGGTATTTTGGAAAGTTGGATGAGGCGGAGCAGACATTTCCGGGGTTGAGATGGGTGCGTCGCTGGACTGGAGGTGGGGTGGTGGATCATCGTGAGGACTGGACTTACAGTTTAATGATTCCCAAAAAATTTGAGCTCGCGCGTTTGAAAGGTGGCGAGAGTTATCGTGCGATTCACCAAGTCTTGGTGAGTGTTTTAGCGTGCGAAGGTGATTTGGTGCCAGCGCTTGCGGAAGGAAATCAAAAGGCTGGGAGCGTGTGTTTTGAAAATCCTGTGGAATTCGATGTGGTAGGCAGCGTGGGGGAGAAACTCGCAGGAGCCGCACAGAGACGATGCCAGTTGGGACTGCTGCACCAAGGATCGGTATCGGTCAGAGGAGATTTTTTGCTGCGAGGAAAATTATTCGCTGAACAACTCGCTGAAACGTGGTCGGAAGTAAAAGTTTTTCCTGATGAGAGAAAAATCAACCAATTGGTAAGCAGTCGATACGGGACTGATGGGTGGTTGAAAAGAAGATGTTAGATTTCGTTAAGGGTGGCTTTGCCGCGGAGTTTAGATTCTGCGTCATCGGCTTCGCGATTGGGCATATCGAGTCCTTTTTTGATTTCGCGTTTGGCATCCTCATCTTTGCCCATCATCGCGAGAGTCCGACCGTATTCGATCTGGTGGATGAGGCGTTTGGAATTGATCTCGCGGGCTTTTTTGAAGTGATCGAGCGCTTCTTGGTAAGAGCCTTTGGGGATGCCTCCGTAGACGACTTTAGCCAAGAGACGGGTGGCTCCACCGATATCGGCGATTTCTTGATGCCAACGTCCGAGCATGTGATGGGCGTAATCGGATTTCGGGTTGAGTTTGAGGGCTTGCTCCGCGGAGGATTTGATTTCGCGAGACGCCTGCAGTTTTTCTTTATTACCTAAAAACTCCGTGTTTTTCCCGAGAGAGAGCGCGAGGGCGAGATGGGAGTCGGATAATTTCGGGGCGATGGCGACGGCTTTGTGTGAGTATTCGAGCGATTTCTGTGCAGCTTCTTTGCGGGCATTTCCTTTGAGCGATGGCATGAGGTCGCCATATTGTTTGGCGATTTTGATGAAGACGGTCGCTTGGTCGGGCTTCAGGGCATCGGCCTTTTGATAGGCTTCTAGGGCTTCTTTGGTTTTACGGTCGGCATCGAAGTCATCGCCTTTTTTTACCCATTCCGCCGCCGTTTCGGAAAAGGCGCATGATGTGGTAAGGAAGATGAGGATGACACTGCGGAAAAAATTCATGTTGAAACCTAGCATGATTTTTGAGTTTTGCAGCTGAGTTTGAATTTTTTCAGATGATTTTTTTGGTGGTCTCGTAAAAAACAAGAAAAGAAGAATTCAACCGCAGATGAACGGGATGAACGCAGATGAAGAAAAGGGATGAAGACTAGTTATTTAGGAAGTTCTATGCATTTAATCTCTCTTCCATCTGCGTGTATCCTGTTTATTTGACTACGCTTCGCTCCGTCCATGTCCGCTTCGCTCCCATTGCGGTTAAATCATCTCATTTTCGATGGCAAATAGGCAACCTATAGACGCGCTATTTCTTCCAGCTAAGCGACCATTCGACGTCGGCTGTGGTTTCGTAGTAAATTGTGACCTTAATGATATTTCCTTCGTGAGCGAAATGGATCTTTCCTGATGAAATTGCGGCTGCAGTTGGAGTAAAACCATTTGCGGCGATGGATAGAATGATTGGGTTACCAGCGACGATGCGGGTTTTTCCGGTAAGTGTTAGAGATTCGGTCTTCCAAGCGGTTTGATCGAGCATGCCTTGCATGATGTGGCGGTTGGTGGAGAGGACTTGTGGGTGATCGAGTTTCTTGCGTAGCGAGTAGACGAGTGATTGCTGTGGTTTGAGCGGGCGTGATACTTTGCCGTTGCCTGGGATTTCGCCGAGGAATTCGTCGTTCCAGAAATCGTGCAGGTAGTAGGTTGCTGCGGCATCGAGACCGATAGCGCCTGTATCAGATTGATCGCCGGAGAGGGGAGCTGTGATCGTTTTGGCTTCGTTGTGATTGTTAGAAAGGATGAGCTGCGCGGAGTTGGTGTCGTTGGCGTAGACATAGATCGAAGGATCGTTTGGAGCTACGGTGAGCATATCGACTGGGCGGAACGAACGTGTGCCTTGAAGCAATGGGTAGAGGCGGGTGAGATCAATTTTTTCCTCAGGGGTCATGCGGCCGAATGAGGTGCCGAGTTCAAGTCTGCCAGAGAGTAAACCGACGAGAGTGAGCATGGTGCGGCGGGTATCGATGTCCATGCCTTTGAAAGATTTGCCGTCGGGATAATAGCCAAAGACACTGCGGTTTTTATACCAACGCAGGCCCATGCGTGATGCCATTTCGGGTTCGAAGTGTGAGGAGTCGAACCAGACGCGTTGGAGGTCGACGATGCCGGCGGTGACATCGAGCATGGGTGTGCCGTATTCACCGAGATTGCGTTCGTGGATAAAGGCCTCGTTGCCGAGTCCTTCGCGGCAGATTTCGAAAACTTTGCGGTAGGCTGTGGTGGTGGTGTGGGTTTTATCTTTGAAGCCGCCAGTAGGAATCCATGCGCTTTCAGGGTAATCGAATTTGATGCCCTGCAAACCTTGTTGTTGGAGACGTTTCCACATTTTAAGCGTGTAGGCTTGGAATTCGGTGTTGGTGAAATCGTATTTCACCCAAGGCATGTGGTGGCGGTGTTCAGCATGCAGACGCGAGATGTCGCCACCCATCATCCATTCGGGATGAGCGAGTGCGAAGTCGTTAGATGGCATGTTTGTTTGGATGTAGGTGAACGGGACACCACCTAACTCACGGATCTTGCCGCAGAATTTTCCAAAGGTTTCGTAAGGTGGGGTGAGGGCTCCGTATTTCGCCCATGTTTCATCGTTCCACCATCCTTGCTGGGTGTCGCCTTGTTTTTTGTCGCAATAGAAATCGGGTTCGAGACGGATGGCTACCGGTGTGTATTCCAGTAGGCCGGATTTGACGGCGAGTTCCATTTGATCGACGAGAGATTTGGAATCATTGATGGGCCGACCTTCGCCGTATGAACCTTGAGAGACGAGCCAACCGCAAAGCGTTGGGAAATCGTAGGGCTTTGGATTCGCTTTGTTAGCGGTGCGCATGGCGAGGCCATAGGCTTCGAGCGAAGTGAAAGGGTCGCTAGTGACGATGTCGAGAAACACGCTGTCGGCTCCATCATAGGTTTTTCCTGGAGGGATGAGTTTGCCGATAGGATCTTCGATGGTGATGGTTAGATCCGATTTCTTTTCATCCAAAACAAGACGGCGGAGGAACTCGTGGTAGCGGAGGCCACCAGCGACGATGGAATGACGGCGCTCGCCGAGTTTGCCAGTGATCAGGATGTTGTTGTGAGCATCGATAGCGGCTTGGTTTTCGACACGGTTGGGTTGTGCTCCAGCACCCCCGCGTAGGACTTGAGGGTTGGTGAGTTTCTTGCCTGGAAGGAAGGCGGCTTTGTCGATCACACCGACGCGCGCGACACGCATGGGAAATTCACGCTGGTTGGTGACCGAGAAACCGAGAACGGCGAAGGATTGTTTGTCATAGACTGTTAGATGCAGCGTTTTGACGGGTGAGTATCCTGAGTTAGGGGTGTCGGTGATGGATAAGGTGCGACCTTTACCGAACTCATCGTTTACCTCCGTCTCCTTCCAAGTGCGTGTCGGTTCGGCTATTTTACGCCAGTTCATTTCATCGACCGTGAAGCGGGCTCTCGTGAAGACAGGGGTGTTCGAACTGAGGTCGGTTGCGGACCAAGTGCCAGATTTCAGATCAAAGGAGAGTTTGAGTGTCTGATTGGCGATAGAGACTTGATCGGCAGATTGGGTGACCTCAACCGCATGAAGCTGGCAGATTACAAAGGCGGTGATGGTGGCAAGGAGTTGTTTTTTCATCGGCTTGGAGAGAGGTTGGATGATAGAGATTGTGATAAAGAGTTAAAGCGGGTCGGTCGCGGTAAAGTGATTAAATCGCCTATAATGCTGACGAACATCTCTTTTTTCAACGATTTCGTAGTCGTAGGGTGATGATACTTGTAAGGTAACGATTTGAAAAATCCCCCTTGGAAATTGCGTTTAATGGCTATATTCTGAGACTCCTTCAGAAATCCCGCATGAAATATTTCTTCGTTTTCCTTTCACTGGCGTCCCTGGCAATGGCTGAGAAGCCTGATGGGGCGCAGCTTTTCAAGACGAATTGCTCGGCATGTCATATGCCAGATCAGATGGTGGTGGGGCCTTCGTTGGCGGAGATTCGGACTTTGTATTTGGGTAAGCCGGATGATTTTGTGAAATGGTGTGTGGCTCCACAGAAAAAGCGCCCGAATGCGGTGGATATGCCATCGATGGTGCATGTAGGCGATGAAGGGTTACGTCTGATTTACGAGCACATCATGAAGGTTTCCGTCGGAGTTAAACAAGTGGAGCAGAAGAAGGGTGATCCGTATGCAGCGTCTCCGGTGCAAGCGAAGCGCCCGCAGGTCCAGCGGATTTTCATGCCGAATGCTGGCCCAGCGGCGATAGCGGTGGCGCTGGATGACAAGGTTTCGTTGTGTTGGGATGCGGGTGAGTGTCGTTTCCGCTACGCTTGGAGCGGTGGGTTTATAGATGGTTATCCCTATTGGCAGGCAAATGGTAGTAGCCTCGCGAAAATTGTTGGAGAGGTGAAATACACTGAGAAAGCATCGCCTTTCAAAGAAATGGGAGAGGTGAAGTTTTCCGGATATCGGATGGAAAAAGGGCTGCCGGTATTTCAATATCAGTTAGGAGATAAGAAGATCACGGAGACGCCAGCGGCACTCGCTAACAGTCCTGGGCTGAGCCGATCCTTTACGATTTCTCCTGTGCCATCGGATGGATTGGAGCTCAATTTCCAAGCTGATGAAAAAGTGACTTACAGCAGTGACAAGGGAACTTGGTCTGGTTCCAAGCTTACGCTCAAAGCGGCTGATGCTGCAGTGTTTACTGTTAATTTTACTTTTAAATGAACTTTTAAGCCGGTCGGAGACTCGGCTCTCCAATAATAATTTTTCCTTCAAATGAAACTTAGAATTTTTTCCGTGATCCTTGGACTAAGCATTTCTGCACACGCGTGGCAGGAATATTTCAGTTTTGATAAGATGCCGAATCCAGAGGGGATCGATCCGCAAGTCGGGGCGATGGATACGATGAAGGACGGGCGGATTGCGGTCGCTTTTCATCGGGGTGAGGTGATGATTTTTGATCCGAAGTCGCAAAAGTGGTCGTTGTATGCATCGGGTTTGCAAGAGCCGCTTGGGATGTTGGTGGAAGATGATAAAAATATCTTGGTGATGCAGCGTGCGGAGTTGACGCGTATCAAGGATGTGGATGGCGACGGCACAGCGGATGAGTATCAGACGGTTTATGACGACTTCGGGATGTCAGGAAACTATCACGAGTTCTCCTATGGACCGGCGCGGGATAAGGATGGAAATTTATATGTCGCGCTTGGGATTGCATCGAATGGTGCGCCGATGCGTGAGGAGATTCGCGGCAAGTTTTCCGAGATTGGAAAAGCGAATCGCGAGCAGATGACAAAGCAGTCGGAATGGGGTAAAAACAAAGGCAAAGCTGAACGGATGTATGCTCGGGTTGAGTGGCGCGGTTGGGTGATGAAGCTTTCTCCCGATGGGAAAAAGGTTGAGCCATACGCGAGTGGTTTGCGTTCGCCGAACGGAATTGGTTTTGATGCCAAGGGCAGGCTTTTGATAACGGATAACCAAGGTGACTGGCGTCCAACGAGTCCCTTGTATGAGATTAAGAAAGGTGGGTTTTACGGGCATCCCGCATCCTTGATCTGGAAGCCAGATTGGGATGGCACAGATCCATACGCCATGGATGTGAAAGTGTTAGATAAAATGCAAAGTCCGCCAGCTGGCTATTTTCCACAGGGCGAACTTGCAAATTCTCCGACCTGGCCAGTTGTGATTCCGAAAGGTGCCATGCCTGATTCATTGGTGGGGCAGACCTTGATCGGTGAGATGAATCAACCTGTGCTAGTGCGCGTGTTGGATGATGAGGTGGATGGTGTTTTCCAAACTGGACTCACTCCAATGTTTGATGGTTCCAAATTAGGATTGGGGAACAATCGTATTGTATTTGGTAACGATGGTTCGATGTATGTCGGTAAGACTGCGCTATCATGGGCTGGAGACAGAGGAATCACTCGTATCAAATGGAATGGAAAACCGTTTTTCGCTGTAGATAAAATCAAAGCGGTGAGTGGTGGGTTCTCTTTGAGTTTTTCCGAGGAGGTCGATGCTAGCACGCTTCCCAAGATCGCCGTGGAATCGAACACGTATAATTACTTCAAGCAATACGGTTCACCGAAAGTGGATAAGCAGGCAATGCCGGTGGTGAAATGCGAGGTATCGGATCAGGGTCGGACGGTTCGTATCGATTTGGGCGGATTGAAAGAAGGTTACCTCCATGCGATCGATCTAACAGGAGTTCGCTCGAAAAGCGGAAGCAAACTGATGGGTGGAAAAATTTGGTATCAGGTTATCAAAGCGCCTAAGTAATTCGGTTACGGACTTGGAGTGATTTGCTGGGAAATCGAATTATTTTGTGGGCGTTGATCGGATTGGCTCGATGAAAGCTGGATGGATCCGCTGACCTGTATCGGGTCGGTGATCATTTGTGGGATGGTGATGACATGGGTTTGCATCGGCGCAAGAGTGGTGATGTTCGCTTGGGTGGCGCGGCCGTTGATGTTGATGGAGACGGCGGAATTGATGATGGTTTCCGTGCCGAGGTTTTGCACGAGGATGTTGAGTTGGTTGCCGTTGGTTTGATAGATGGAATTGATCGAGGCATCGTATCGTCCATCCGTCCCGAGGTTCATGATCGTGCCCATGTCAGGAACTCCGCCACCGGTGTTGGGATCGGTTCCTGCGATTCCGACATCGTTTAAATTAGACATAACCAAACTGGCTGCTTGTTCTGGAGACATCGTTGGATTTCCTGATGAACTCGCTACGGCGGCAAACACACCTGCGACGATGGGGCTGGAAAACGAAGTTCCGCTGACCCGTGCGGCTTTGTCACCGGGGTAGGCGACATTGACACCGAATCCTGGAGATGAGATCGCGACTTCGTTACCGGTTGTCGAAAAATTCATGTATTGGTTATTTGCATCGACCGCACCAACCGCGATCACGCCAGGGCTGGCAGCAGGTTGCATCACGCCTGCGGTACCGGAATTTCCCGCTGCTGCGATGATGACGACACCGCTTTTTTTAGCGTAAGCGATGGCTTGATCGACCAAAGAACTCTGTCCGCTTCCGCCAAGTGAAATGTTGATGATGTCTGCTCCGGCATCCACGGCGGCGATGATTCCTTGAGCGATGAGAAAAGTGTTAGAAGTTCCATTGTCATCGGCGATACGGACGGAAAGCGGTGTGGCGGATGGAGCGACGCCGGGGGCAAGAGGATTATTACTGAAAATCACAGAAGCAACGGCTGTGCCGTGGCCGTTGAGGGCTGAGGGATCGGTAGGAAGTGGAACGAGGTTGATGCGTTGGATGGCGTTTTTAAAAGCGATGTGATCGGCGATCCCTGTATCGAGGATGGCGATGGTGATACCTTTGCCCCAGAGTGAGTTATCCGACTCCACGCCCAACCATTTCAGAAGATGGTTTTCCAAGGCGACAGCACCGTCCTGCGGGCCGACATTTTCGAAGGAAGGAATGTTGACGGGAAAAATCATCGAGAGCTCTTCATCGCCAGTAAGCAGCGAATCGAGATCGGCTATCTCACCGAATCCAACCAGAAGCGTATTGAGCTTATCGATTTTGCCGAGGAGTTTGACCTTGTCACCGAGTTTCGCGAGGAAGGCCTGCAAGGCGGCTTCGTCTCTAAAGATGATGGTGCGCTGGTTGCGGATTGCGCCGTTTTCTAGGGCTTCGCGGTCGATGTTTGCAAAGGGTTTACCCGGATCTGACTGTGAGCTAGATAGTTTTGGAGAGGTGAAATTAACTGAAGGGGTGTAAGTGAGCTCTTTCGAGCTAGAGGATGATTTTTTCGGGGTGAGGTTGATGGTTAGCCAATACGATCCATAGCCCACCGCTATCAAGAGGAGGATGAGCAAAGTTGATTTTAAGGGAGAATTTTCAGCCACTGGCCCTAATGAACACCCAATTTGTCATTTTGTCGCGTGGAGAATCGTGACTGGAACTTTTCCGTGATCGCGCCATCTTATCCCGCAGATGCCGTTTCAACTTTCCAGTGAATATGAACCTCAGGGCGATCAGCGACAAGCGATCGAGAAGCTCTCGAGGTCGCTGACTGCGGGAAACAAGCATCAAACTTTGCTGGGTGTAACGGGATCGGGAAAAACGTTTACCATGGCAAATTTGATCGCTCGGCATGGCAAGCCGACCCTGATCATGAGTCATAACAAGACTCTAGCGGCGCAGCTTTATTCTGAGTTTAAGAATTTTTTTCCGCACAATGCGGTGGAGTATTTTGTATCTTACTTCGATTACTATCAGCCAGAGGCATACATCCCGCGTTCTGATACTTACATCGAAAAAGACTCGGCGGTGAATGAGGAGATCGAGCGCTTGCGGCTTTCGACGATGGGATCGTTGTTAACCCGGGATGATACGATCGTGATTGCATCGGTTTCGTGCATTTATGGTTTGGGTTCTCCGGAGGATTACAAAGACATGATGTTGCCGGTTCGCGTGGGGCAGTCGTTGACGCGTGAGGAATTTCTTTCGTCGCTCGTGAGTCTGTTGTTTGAGAGAAATGATATTACCTTCGGTCGTGGAAAATATCGGGTGCGTGGTGATGTTGTCGAAGTGCATCCAGCATATTTGGATGAGACCGCGATACGTGTTGAATTTTTCGGAGATGAGGTGGAGCGGATTTCATCGATCCATACGGTGAACGGCAAAGTCATCGAGCAACTTGCGAGTCATACCTTTTATCCTGCCAAGCAGTTCATCACGGCGGGGGATAAGATGAAAGTGGCAATGAAGCACATTCGTGCTGAGCTTGATGAAAGGGTTCATGAGTTGGAAAAAGATGGAAAACTCATCGAGGCGCAGCGTTTGAAAATGCGCACGGAATATGATTTGGAAATGATGAATGAGTTGGGATTCTGTCAGGGAATTGAAAACTACTCGCGTCATCTAACGGGACGGCCACCCGGATCTCGTCCGCATACCTTGCTCGATTTCTTTCCGCGCGATTTTTTATTGTTGGTAGATGAATCGCACGCGACCATTCCGCAGATTGGTGGAATGTATGAGGGTGACAAGAGCCGTAAAACCACCTTGGTGGAGCATGGTTTCCGTTTGCCATCGGCTTTGGATAACCGTCCGTTGCGATTTGATGAGTTCATGGAAATGACCAATCAGCGGGTCTATGTTTCGGCGACGCCAGGGCCATTTGATCTCATCAACTCTCGTCCGGAGAATCGGAAATTCATTCCAGTGAAACCTCGCAGTGGTCAGGAAGATTTCATGCCCATCGATTTCAAGAAGATCAAAGTCAAAGCATCAGGAAACGAGGAGTCGGTGGATGATTTTGATCCGACCAAGCTCGGCAAGCCATTGGTGGTTGAACAAATCATTCGTCCGACAGGATTGTTAGATCCGGTATTGATATTGCGACCTCTGAAAGGTCAGATCGACGAGACCATCGAGATGTGTCGCCAGAGAGTGGAGAAGGGTGAGCGGGTGTTAGTGACGACCTTGACGAAGAAGACCGCAGAGGATTTGGCGGAGTATTTGAAATCGACGGGATTAAAATGTCGTTATCTGCATTCCGATATCGATGCGATTGAGCGGGTGGAAATCCTGCGCCAGCTACGAGCTGCGACCTTTGACATTTTGATCGGGATCAATTTGCTGCGCGAAGGACTGGATTTGCCGGAAGTTTCACTCGTCTGCATTTTGGATGCGGATAAAGAAGGATTTCTACGGAATCAAACCTCGCTGATCCAGACGGCGGGTCGAGCCGCACGTCATGTGAATGGTGAGTGCGTGTTGTTTGCGGATGTTGTGACGGATTCGATCCAAGCGCTGATCGATATCACGGAATATCGACGTGCTCGCCAAATTGCTCACAATGAGGCGAATGGGATCACGCCTCAATCGGTGAAACGGGCGGTTCAACAAAGTTTGCATTCGTATGAAAAAGGCCTGCATGAGGCGGATAAGCTCAATGCATCTCTGGTTGCGGAGGATGAAAGCGCTTACGATAAACTGCGTGTCATTTCCGAGTTGGAAGAAGAAATGCGTATCGCGGCATCCAAGTTGGAGTTTGAGCGGGCTGCGTTGATTCGGGATCAGATCGCGCAGCTTAAAAGCGAAAAGCAATCCATGTCGGCTCAACCAAAAGTCCGCTACTCCTCTAAACGTAAAAAATAAGCTGTTTGTTTTCTGCGAAATCCCATTTTTACCTTGCCGTGAGATTTCCTCCTAAAGTAGTAACGCAATGTGCTTTTCCTCCCAAAACTGCTCTGCCGTGTTTCCCACATTCGACTTTTAAACGATCTTATCTGGTCGTTTTTCAGTAGCCAAAACAGGAAAGTCCATCCACGCATGAGTGCTTTACGATTGATGCGTGGTGTGTCTTTTTTCGCCTTGAGTATCGGTGTCTCCGGAGTTGTTCAGGCTCAGGGAGTTCCTTCCGAAACACCTAACAAAAAGCAAGCTGAAGCCGCACTTAGCACTGCCGAAAAAGCCATCGTCGCACCATTGCCTGCGGGTAGCGAAAAACTCGATCTTCTCCGCGCCCGCATGGCGAAAATCCATGAAAGCCAAGCCGCTTACGCCAAAGCCCTCGCCGAAGGCAAAGCACAACCTTTTCCTGACATCAAAGAAGCATGGCCGAGCTATGAGGAAAAAGCCAAGCGCATCAGCGCTGACACCTTGAAAATGGAAAAGGAGCAAGATCCAGCCATTCGCGCAACTTTGGCAAAATGTATCTTCACGCTCTTGCAAGAAATCGGCCCCTTCCTCCAATCAGCCGACTACACCGAGCAACCTCCAGTTCCGCTCAGCAAAGCTCAAGTCAGCGAAATGACCCGGTTAGAAAAAGCATGGGACGAAGCGGAAAGCACTCCCTACAAAAATGACGAAGCCGGAAATCCCTACCGCCTCGTTGCCATTAGTCCGTCTTATCAGTTCACCATCAACAATCTTGCCGTTGAGCTAAAAGTCAAAGCCCTCCCGGGTTGGAAAGTCTATTTCGATTCCGCAGATGGCGGCGTGTTTCCCAATGGACTGATGCTAACCGAAGTCGCCGCAGGGGACGATGGTATCGCTTCGGTTTTGTGGGTGAGCCACGGACGCGGAGTCGGCGCTTGCGAAGTGGGCGTGCGTTGCACCGGCATGGCTTATGGCATGCCTCCGTTCCATATCGAAGTCGTCAAACCTGTCCTCGAACCACCACCTTTTCTTACCGATCTCTCTAATAAAGCTCAAAAAACCGTTGAAGCAAAACCTATAAGCCCAGAGAGCAATTAACATTTCTCCCATCTTTTTCCTCACACCAACACCCTCATGAAATATCCCCTCTATGTTGCATTTCTGTTAGCCTCCGGCTTCTCCTTTGCACAAGACATCTATCAATTTGATCTGTCCAACATCGCCTCTGTTCCTAACTGCGCCAACGAGGGCAATATGGGTGATGATAGTTGTAAAACCTGCGGCACCAAGGGAAACGCCAAGCAAACCAGTGGCGGGCTCAGTTGTGGATATTCGGTCATCAACAACATCACCTTCGGCTACGCCACGTTCTCGAAAGACTACATCGCCCCGCAATCGCCTAGTGCGTGTCAATCCTGCGGAGATACCTCAGCAATCAGTGGTCGCAGTCGCTTGCCGGAATTCCAAATCTTGCGTTACCGCAATCCCTCCGCCTATCCCGCGAATTGCTCCAGCTTCGGTGAAGACTCGGGTCTGATGGAATATGACGTCAATCTAACCTTCGATGCGAACCAACCTTTCGTCATGCTCTATCAAAATGGATATCTAACCAACAAATACCGTTTGGATTTCGATGTCTCACGGGGCGCATGGGCGGATCGATATCCACTCGGTGAATCATGGTTTGGCTTGTATCTCTTCGATAGCACCGGCGCACCCATCACCAGCTCAGCCAACCGCAATCAAGCCCACAGTGGCAGCCTTGTGAATCAAGACGGTTCTTCCAAACATTTTGAAATCATCTGGCACACCAACGGTTCCGCCCATGGCCGCGTCACCGCCCTGATGGATCGTTATGGCAATGCCATCGATATCGCCCATGTCACCGCCCAGCCAGCCACGCCTCTCATTAAGGTCAGCGATTTCCTCCCTTACTACAAAATCTTCACCATCACCGACGCGCACAACCGCCAAGCCTCTTTTCAATATCACGCGCCTTACCAAGGTCGTCAGTTGGTCTCCATCATCACTCTGCCAAACGGCCAGCAAATCAAATATTTTTACGCGAGCTTGCCCGATCTCGGAAACAGAGTTCTCAACCGCATCGAGCATCCAGATGGAGCGGTCAGCACCTGGGCATCGAGCATTTTGACTTCAGCCTTGCTCACCAAGTGCGACATCTACGAGGCGAAAGACGATCCAACCAAACGCCGCAAAACCACCTATCTTTCCAAAAACACCGGCTACGATACCTCCGACAACGTCGTCACTTCCTACCGCCGCAGAATCCGTGCTTCGAGCAACGGAGAAGGGGAGATCACCTATGCCAACCGTGTGGGTGAAACCTCAGGCATTCGTTACGTTTACTCCGGTGGAAATTCCAACATGCGCTTCGCAGCAACCGGCTATCTTTCAAGCTACGGCATCAGTAGCGCAGGTTACGTGACCGACACCGCATCCATCCCAAACTTTTACTCCGCAAACTCCGCCACATGGGCCACCGAGACAGACCTGCCCCTGCGTTCAACCCACTCAAGTAAATACCCAGCCTCTCTCAAAGACGCATGCGGTCGTAGTGAAACGTTCACCCGCCAGAGCCTCAGCGCTCTGCCCATCGATATCGATTTTGCAGACAACACCAGCGAGCTGTATTCCTACAACACCTTTTCCCAACCCCTCATCACCACCGACCGACTCGGACGCACCACCGTTCGCACCTATTCGCCACAAGGCTCACTCCTTTCTGAAACCAGAGCCAGCGGCACCGCAGACGCCACCACCCACACCTGGCTTTACAACACCCGCGGTCAAATCATCGAGGATCGCGAACCGCTCTACGATCCGAACAAACCCGAACTTCACAACACTCAGTTTGAATACGATGCGAACGGTTTCATGGTCAAAAAAATCGATTCCGCAGACCTCGAAGGCGGCACGCGCCCTGAAACCCTCTACGCCTATGATTTTGCGGGTCGCTTGGCATCAATAACCAACCCTCGCGGCGCAGTCACCACGTTTGTATACGACAACGAAAGCCGTCTCATTGAAACCACCTACGCAGACGGCTCAACCGACCTCGTCGAATACGGCACAGCTTTCAAATCCAACCTCATCGTCAAAACCACCGACCGTAACGGCATCATCACCGACTACCTATACGACAATGCCGATCGCCTCGTCTCCCGCATCGTCCGTGACCCCAGCGTCACCACTCCCCTCATGAGCGAGAGTCGCACTTATTTGAAAGGCACGAATTTGGTAAAAACCACCACCCGCGATGGAGACACCCAGACCACCCTCTACGATCACCGCAACCGCAGCATCGCCACCCAGAGCAAACCAAACACCGCCACCACTCTAACAACCTCCAAAGAACTCGATGTCCTCTCCCGCACCCGTTCCACCACAGACGCCTACGGCAGAAAGACCTATTTCCTCTACGATCAAAACGACAACATCACCCGCACGGTGACCGAGACGGTTGCAGGCGCACTCGCCGCACCAGCCCTGCAAAACACCGCCCAGCAAACCGAAGCCACACACACCTATAGCTTCACCGATAAAGACAACAACACCCTCACCACCCAAGGCACCCACCTCGTCACCTACACCTCCGCTCGCGATCTTTTCCTCAAAAACCTCACCCGCGATCTCAATCCGAATGCCGCTTACCTCATCACCGATGCGATCCACGACGCCGAAGGCCAAACCCTCGTCAGCACGGATGCTCGCGGCATCAAAACTTGGATGCAATACGACAAGCTCGGACGCAACACCCTCACCATCCAAGCTCTCGGAACTCCCGATGAGGTTCGCATGGAAACCATCTACGATGACAACTCCAACGTCATCGAATCCCGCTCACCGCGGCACTTCACCGAAGGCAATGGCGCAGGTTTGAAACAATTCACCTACACTGGCCGCAACCTCCGCGCCACCCAAACTACAGCAGATGGCACAGCCATCGAAGCCACCGAAAGCTACACCTATCTGCCAGACGGAAAACCCTCCACCCATACCGATGCGCGCGGCAACGTCTCAACCCAAAAATGGAAAGCTTGCTGTGGGCGCTTGCAAGCTGTCATCGATCGCGATGAACAATCCACCCAGATTTCCAACACCGACCACGAAGGCAACGTGGTTCACACCGCCACAGTCAGCGTCCCGCCAGTTAGCAACTGGAGCGATCCGTTAGAACCAGACACCGTCGCAGAAACCACCACTCGCGTCGATGGTCTAGGCCGCCCAACTCACACCACCCAGTGGTTAGTCACCCTCGGTGCCGTAGATGCCTTTTCCCGCCCCAGCCTTGGAAATGGCAACGGTGTCCCTATCGCCGGACTCAATGGCGTTCCTGCCGCCGACGGTCTGACAACAACTTACCTCTACGATGAAAATCTAACAGACGGAATCGGCATCGACCAAGCCTACTCCGCCCAGCTCGCCACCCTCGCCACTCGCGGAGTCGCCTTCGGAGTTGGTGCAACCGGCTCCGCCATCCAAATCACCAACCCCGCAGGCGAAAGCCAAGTCCTAATCAAAGACGGACTAGGCCGCAACGTCATGGTGATCGATGCCGAAGGCAATTTCCAAACCACCGTCTACGATGAAGTTTTGCCAACCATCACACCTCCCCACCTAACATCCATCCCACTCCCCGGCGACCTACTCGTCACGACCTCAACCGATGCCCTAGGCCACCAAACCTCAACCTACTCTGACGGAGCAGGCCGCACCCTCCTCTTAGAAGACGCCGCCGGAAACCTCAGCGGCTTCGCCTACGATGCAAACTCCAACCGCACCATCACCCGCGACGCCAACGGACTCGGAGAAAACTGCACGTACGATTCCCTCAACCGCGACACCTCCTGCGCCGACCTCCAAGAACAAGCACAGAACGTTTCACGCAGCAAAACCTACAACGCCCATGGAGCCGTCCTCACATCCACAGATGCCGAAGGCAATGTCTCCACCTTCGTTTACGATGCCAGAGATCGACAAACTTCCAGCACCGATCCCAACAACCTCACCACCAGCTACGCCTTCGATCTCAATAGCAACCTTTTGAGCCTCACCGATCCCAAAGGCAACACCCGCACCTGGACTTATGATCTAAGAAACCTGCAAATGTCCAAAACCATACCGGGCGATCCAACGGATACTTGCCAATACCAACACGATGCACTAGGTAGATTGACCATCAAAACCCAGCAGGACAATTCCACGATCACCATGACCTACGATCTCGCAGGTCGAATGACCCAACGTGATTACAGCGATTCCACGAGCGACACCTTCACTTACGATGCTGCCTCCCGTTTGCTCAGCGCCACCAAAGGTCGCCACGCCATCACCACCACTCGGACCTACGCTCCTGACGGCGCACAACTCACCGAAACCCAAACCCTCGATGGCCGCACCTACACACTCGCGAGAAGTTACGACGCGGACAACCAAGTGCTCAGCCAAACCTTTGCGGACAACAAGGTGATGACTTGGACTTATGACTCACGCCACCTCGTCACCGCCGCCCACTACGATGGCACACTCGTCCTTAACCAAACTCACGATCCGGCAGGCCGACTCACCCAACAAGCTTTCGGAAACAACCTGACCCGCAACATCACGTTTGGTCGCCAAGACAACCAGCGCACCGCAGACAAAGTCCACGACGGCACACCCGTCATTGATGAGCTCTCCTTCATCTACACCTACGCGGTCGATAAAAACGTCCTAACCGAAGCTCAGGCCGACGGAAATCTCGAAAAACTTTCCTTCACCGCAGGTTACGATGCCGGAAACCGCGTCATTAGCTACAATCGCCAAGACAGCTACCAAACCGCCCGCGAAACCCAAAGCTGGAACTACGACGATGCCGGAAACTGGAACTCCACCAGCATCGACGGTAACGTCCAAAACCGCACCCACAACGCAAGCGATGAAATCACCGCCATCGCAGGTGACAACCTCACCCATGATGTTAGAGGCAACCTCCTAACCGACAATCGCGGCAACGCATACACCTGGGATCTCGATAAACGCATCGTCAAAGCCGATGGCAGCTACACCGACATCACCTACCGCTACGATGCCCTAGGCAGAAGAATCGTCCGCACCCAAGGCACCAATAAAGAAGTTCTTCTCTGGTGGGGAAATACCGAACAATCCGAGCACGAGCACAAAGCCGGCCAAGACACCATCCAGAACGACCTACAAGCCAACCCCAGTGAAACGGCACTCAACACTATCTTCGCTCGCGCCTTGGAAGGCAGCAAATTCGAGATCCAATACTTCCACAAAAACTACCTCGATCACGTGATGGCCGTCACCAACGACACTGGCAATATCATCGAGCAATACCGCTACACAGCTTTCGGCGAGCCGGAAATCTACAGCCCAACCGGAAACAAAATCGCCGCCACAGCAATCAATAACGATATCCTTTGGAATGTTAGAAGATACGAGCCAGTGACTGGTTTGTACATGTATCTCTACCGCGATTACGACGCACCATCAGGCAGATGGGGCTCGCGTGACCCGATTGAAGAAATGGGGGGGGTTAACCTTTATGCATTCATTAATAATTTTATAGTTAACAAATGGGATTACCTAGGTTTATTTAGAAATAATGGAGATGATCAAATATTAGATCTGCCAGAACTCCCACCCATAGAACTCCCTCCTCCTCCAGTCGTACCTGATGGCCCTGATCGCCATAATAACTGGCGACTTCCAGATAGCTCTAGACCAGAAGAGTTGATTTTACCAGATGATGTTGGTGATCAAGGTGAAAATTCTACTTTATGTTGGATTTGTGAATATAAAGGAACGTCAAAATGGAAATTAGATAAAGATGCAGCGAGGAAATATTTTGAACGGTTAATGGGTGATGCATTTGATGATGATAAGAAACTGGAAGAAGAGTTTATTCAACGTCGTTTAGCTACAATAGAAAAAGATATAAGCAAAAGAACTCTAATTAGTCTTGGGGATGTCAGCTCTACGAGAACTTCAGCATGTTGGAAGGCTAAACGTGTGGTGCTTAATTCGATGTGGCTTGATTACCAAAGAACACAAGGTCTAAATTGGGGTATATTTGATGAATTTGAACTTCCTAAAAACTGTAATTGTTGGACCTTTCCCCATGAATTTAACAACGGTGGACAAGGTGATAATGCAGAAGAGTATGGAAATGATCCCGTATGAAAATAAAAATGCTAATTGTTCGATATGTATGCATTATAACAACATTTTTCATAACTGGCTCGTTGCATTGTTATGCGAGTGAAGTTTCTAAAATTAAAATATCCTTTGGAATTATAGAATTAGAAAATAATAAAATCGAAATTTATATCAATGGAACATATGATAAATCGGTAAATCCAAATGGATATATTTTGTCCCCTCGTCTTAAAATCGAACTGCCAACTAAAATTATATATATTGAAAACTTAGAGGACGTAATTTTATGTCTTGGTGCAATTCAAAAAGGAGAGGTGGCTGAAAATGCTAATAAATACGGCGTCTTATCTATGCGGCGTATGAATGATATTTATGAGATTAGGCGTGGAACTGAGACCGTTGAGTGGCTATTATTAATCAACAAAGATCAAGCATTAATGTTGGAGGAAAAAATAAAAAATATGATGGGTTTTTCTGGGGCTGCAAAAATCGAATCAGTTCAATAGTTATCATTTAACTGGCTTCCAAAACCATGCTGAGCGATCCATCGGATACTTGCTAATACCACACGATGCGCTAGGTAGATTTGACGTGAAAATTTTCACTCGAAACCCTGCGTTAAAACCGTCAGAGATTTCGTCATCTGATGAAAACGAAACGTGTTATATTCGAAGGGCGAGTCCAGGGCGTGGGCTTTCGATACACGACCAAGGACTTGGCCCGTGGCTACGATGTGATCGGGACGGTCCGAAATCTTCCGGACGGGAGCGTGGAACTGATCGTTTCGGGAGAAAACGAGGAACTGGCTGAATTTTTAAGGGAATTACGTGAGGATTCGGTGGTCGCGCATCACATTAAATCGGCTTTTGAGGAGGAAATTGCCGCGTTGCCAGAATTGAAAGGTTTCTCTATTGTTCGTTGACCGTGCCGGAATTCGGACACGAAATGATCTTCAACTATATTGACCATGCCAAATTACGATTACGAATGCACCGAGTGCGGAAAGCGATTTGAAGTTTTCCAAAGCATGAATGATGCGAAGCTGACCGATTGCCCGAATTCTGAATGCAAAGGCACCGTGAGACGTTTGTTGGGGACAGGTGGGGGAATTATTTTCAAAGGGACTGGATTTTATCAGACAGACTACCGCTCTAATTCCTACGAAAAGGGCGCTAAGGCAGACAAGCCTGCTGAGAAAAAAGCTGATCCAACACCCGCTGCAAAATCTGCGGCCGAATAGACGAAACTCATCCCCAAAATTTTACCGACTAACACCATGGCTAAGAAAGATCAGAATCCGGAAAAAGTTGATTCGCTGTCGAACTATAAACAGGCGATGAGCCTGAATGCTAAACTTTTCAGGGTCTTGATATTGGTGGTTTGCTTTGGATTCATCACTGTAATTTATATGATGCTTAAACCGCAAAATTTATCTGATATCGATGGATATAAATCAGCATCTGCGCCACCAAGAAATGTTCAGGAGGTCTTAAGTAAGGCGATTGAAGGGAATTATTCAGTCACCATAACAGAAGCGGATATCAATCAGATGTTCGCGAGTCAATTGGTTGCGAAACAAGGCGGAGCGTTCTCTAGTGACGCATCCATCAAGCATGTTCTGGTTAGATTGAAAAAGGATATAGCGGAAATGATCATTGTTCGCGAAGTTTTCGGACAGGAAATCACCGTATCGATGTATCTTCAAATCGAACAAACGGAGTCTGAAAGCGGTATTTCAACCAAGGTTCATCTCCATGGATCAAATATCCATAAGGGCTCAGGACCTAAAGTTGGTGGTCGATTCGGCAAACTCAGAGTTCCTCAGGGTTTTCTAATGGCGGTGGTTGATGACTACGCCAAAATTGCCGATGTTTTGGCACCGGAAATTAAATTAGGTTTTGAAGAAATGGCGCGATTTGAAATTCAAGAAGATCGACTGGTTTTGGATCCAAGAGCGCCAACTCGTCATGAAGGTGGTAGTGCTAATCCGTTCTGAGTTTATTCGAATCGAATCAACGAATCATGAATTCCTGCGCATGGCAAAATTTGGCAAAGCTGGGAATCATTTTCCTTGTGTTGAATAGCCATGCAGTCGGTCAGGAAGATATCAGTGATCAACCGGCTCCCAAAGCGATTCCGATTGAAAATCTGCTGCCAAAATTCGATCAAAACACCGTAGCGATCAGCCGTAGTCGGCAATTTAAAATAAAGGGTTCTGATCCTGAAATGCGGGCGGCCGCAGCGAATCTAGCAGAGGAGATCAAGGATGAGATGCTGCGATTGTTAGAGGAAAAAGATGAATGGAAAGTTCCGGTGAATGTTGAGATGCGTGGAAAGTATGGGGATCCTGTTCCACTTCGTAAAACGGTATTGAAGTTGAAATATAATGAAGTGGGATATGAGGTTGATATTTTTGTTAATCTCAGTCGCGGATTGCACAAAGAATCCTATCAGCGTGCGGTGATTGAGGGATGTTTGTTGGCGCGATCATTCAAAGATGCGCCGAAGACGGATAAACAAGTGCCTTATTCGGTCTCGCCGTGGTTGGTTGAGGGCTTTGCGGAAGCGATCGCATGGCGACTGGGGCAATCGGATCGGCGGATGTATGATACCTTGTTTCGTTATGGTGGATTGTTTGAGTTGAAGAATCTTTTTGAATTGGATGGAGCGGCTTATCTTGCATTGGACGCGGCATCCAAAGCGGCATTTCGAGTATCAGCTGGTGCAATGGTGATGGCATTAAGCGAACAGCCTGATGGTAAGGCTGGAATGAGAAGTTTTTTAAAAGAAGCATCAACCTACAGTGGGGAAATTCCCACCTTGCTCAGGCAGCATTTTCCCGAACTTAACTTATCGCAAAGCAGTTTATCAAAGTGGTGGGCGCTGCAGTTGGCTATTAAGGGAGAAGTTCCTCTGGCTGAAGTGATGAGTGTTTTTGTTACGGATCAAGAACTGGGACGTGGGTTAAAGATTAGATACCGAAATGCGGAAGGAGGCTTGGATGAGCTTCCGCTTTTGGATTGGCAACGTGTTCCTGAACTTACGAAAGCGGAGCGAATGGAGGCAGTTCGTTTGACAGAAGACGAATTGGTTAGGTTGAGTTTGCGTTGCTTTCCCTCGTTTAGACCATTGTTGAATGAATACCAATTGATTCTAGCGAAATGGGTGGCGGGTGAGACCAAAGGTTTGAACGATTCGCTCTCCAAATTATCAGAGACTAGGGCAACCATGGTATCGAAGTCTGAGCGAGCACGGGATTATATGGATTGGTTCGAAATCACCCGAGCCCGTGAGACAAGCGGTGAATTTAATGAATATTTGACACTGAAGTCTCGTTTGAAATTCCAAACCAACCCGCGAAAAGACACGGTCAGCAAATATTTGGATCGTTTGGATCCCTTGTTTGTGATTCCCGAGCTGCGTCAGCCGAATTTATTTCCATTTAAATAAGCCCGATCGTTTTTTGATTCTTTGACGAATCCTCACAAGCGTACATGCTCACGCCGTGTTCGCGACTTATGTGCATGATTTTGACCCAGTGATTTTTGAAATCGCGTGGGGTATAGCGTTGAGATGGTATGGGCTGGCGTATCTCGCTGGCTTTTTAGGGGGTTACGTATTGTTAAAAAGATTGGCGGAGAGAAAGCTATGGGTCTTAGAGCCCGCAAAGACCGCGGATTTCATCGCTGCTGCAGCCTTGTTAGGGGTGTTTATTGGCGGGAGGTTGGGATATGTGTTCTTTTATCAAATTCCGCGAGATGGATTGGACAGCGTGTTACATAACCCACTCGGAATTTTCAAAGTCTGGCAAGGAGGCATGGCCAGCCACGGAGGTATCCTCGGCTTGATGATTTTCACGTTTTTCTACGCCAAGAAGCACAAAGTCTCATGGACAGGGCTAGGTGATGGCTTGTGTGTGGTGGCTCCGTTAGGCTTGATGTGCGGAAGGCTCGCCAATTTCATCAATGGCGAGCTATACGGGCGGATCGCACATGGGTTACCTTGGGCGGTGAAATTTCCCAGCGCGTTTGGTGATTCCAAAGCTCCTGAATCCGGACAGTTACATTCAGCATTCCAAGCCGCACTGGAGGCGGATCCAGGAATGTTAAATTCAGATAGAATCGATGATAAATTCCAAATTTTGACCGAGGCGAATCGAGAATCCGATGCGGTTAATCAGGCGATCGAACCCTTTTTAGAGCCGCGTCATCCTTCCCAGCTATATGAAGGATTGCTAGAAGGCGGAGTTTTGTTAGCGATTCTTTGGATCGTCAGAATCAAATTTCCGAAAGCCCCTAATGGGTCGCTGACCGGCTTATTTTTCGGCCTCTACGCGACGTTCCGTATCTTTTGTGAGCAATTCCGTGAACCAGATGTGGCATGGGTGATCGATGGCGTTTTGACGAAAGGTCAGTTCCTATCGATTTTCATGTATGTGTTTGCAGCCGCATTTTTAGGGCACGCCTACAAGACATACAAACGCTCAAAGGCTTCAGCAGCCTGAATGGAAATAGAACAAACGGATATCAGCCCAAACGGAAGACGATGCGAGCTTTAGTGAGATCGTAGGGTGACATTTCCATTTTTACCCGGTCGCCGACCACGAGACGGATGAAACGTTTGCGCATTTTTCCTGAAATATGAGCCAAAACCTCATGTCCACTTGCCAGCCTGACGCGAAACATGGTTCCAGCCAAGACGGATGAAATTTCGCCCTCGACTTCAACGGCCTTATCCTCGTCATCGACGGGAGTGGGCTTTCTGGGTCCAAATTGATTTCGGCTCCGTCCTCCGGACTGGCGGCCTCTTGAATTATTTTTTGGTGGCATAACAAGGTGCGAAGTAAAAAACCAGTTACCCGCGGGGAAGGGTTAGCAGGACATCGAAGCGGCTACAACGCTAAAAATCACCATAAATAATGAGGTGATTTCGGTTAAAATCAGCGGATGCTTGCCAAGAAGCGAATGAATGGGCAGATTTCTCTTACACTTTCATTGAATTAGTTATAAAAATCCCAACTCACCATGGCAGAAATCAGCGAAAATGAACTTCCGGCGAATTTAAAGGCCTTATGGCTAAAGGCGCTTACCTCGGTTCAATTGAATAACACAGAATATGCGGTCAGCTTGCTGCAAGCGGTTTTGAAAGATGCGCCGGGATTTCTGGATGCGCGGAAGGTTCTGAGAAAATGCGCGATCCAATTGAGAGGCGGAGTAGAGAATAAGAAGAAAGGTATCTTTGGTATGTCCGGAGGTGGGATGGCAATCATGAAAATTGCGAGCCAGGCGAAGAAAGATCCGGATTCTGCTCTGCCCCTGATTGAAAAGGAATTGGAAAAAGATCCTACGAATGATCAAGCGAATGATTTGCTATTTGATGTGGCTTTGAAACTGGATATGCCTCAAACAGCAGCATTCGCACTGGAAACCATCCGCAAATACGCTCCAGAAAATACCAAGCTGCTGCACAAGCTTGCTGAGTTTTATTTATCTAACAACGATCCAAATAAAGCGGTTGATGTTTACAACGACATCATCAAGCAGACACCAACTGATTCGGCAGCCATCAAAGGTTCGAAAGATTGTTCGGCTCGTGCATCGATGCAGAAACAACGTTGGGATGAAAACACCAGCATGCGTGACCTATTGCGTAACGCTGCTGAAAATGAAGAGCTTGAAGCTGCGACCCGAACTGGACTTACGCGTGAGCAACTTGAAGCACGTCGTGATAAGGCGATTGAGAAATACAATGCCGATACCAATAACTTGGCCGCAGTCAAAGATCTCGCGAATATTTACGAGCAGCTTGAAGACTGGTCAAACGCTCATAGCTTTTTCCACTGGGCGCATACACTGAGTAACGGCGATATCGCTCTTGCGAACAAAGCGGGTCTGATGCGTGACCGTGCCTTGGAGTTTGAACTTAAATCGCTCGAACAAGCAGTCGCAGCAGATCCTGAAAATTTAGAATTACAAAATCAACTTGCTGGGCGTCGTGCTGCAAGGCTTGCGGAGCAAGTCAAGGAGGCGCAACAACGTATCGAACAAAACCCGACCGATCCGCAATTGCGCTTCGAGCTTGGACAGGCGCTCTATCGTAGTGGTGATTACACTGGCGCGATTCCTCACCTGCAACAGGCGACACGTAACCCGCACATTCGCACCAAGGTGTTGTTGATGTTGGGTCGCACTTTCCGCGCGAAAAACATGTATGACCTTGCGATCAAGCAGCTTTCCGATGCTCTTTCGGATCTGCATGGGATGGATGGGATCAAAAAAGAAGTCCTCTACGAGAAAGGCCAGATCCACCATGAAATGGGAGATAAGGCAGCTGCCTTGGAGAGCTTCAAACAAATTTACGAGGTGGATTATGGCTATCGCGATGTTGCGCAGCGGGTCGAATCATCTTACGGAAACTCTTAAGTTTATATGATTCAAGCTGAACGACCTGTTGGAAATAAGGTGCTGCTGATGGGCACATGCCTGTGTGATGCGTTTTATGATGAAGCGGCAAAGGCGACCGTTGAAGTGTTAGAACATCTGGGTGTGGAAGTTGTGTTTCCTGAAAATCAAACCTGCTGCGGACAGCCGGCTTTTAACTCTGGCGACTGGGCGGCTTCAAGAAAAGTAGCATGCCACACAGCAGAGGTTTTTGCTGGTGATCTGCCGGTGATCGTGCCGTCCGGTTCATGTGCGGCGATGAATTTTCATGGAAATCTTCTGCAGTTTGAGGAATGCCCGAATGAAAAAGTCACCTCACTCGCGAATCGGACATGGGAGGTGATCGATTTCATCTACAATGGTTTGGGCATCAAAACCTGGAAGGGAAAATTTGGCCAACCCACACGCATTGCTTTCCATCGTTCCTGCCACTCACGCGGTACCGATAGTGGCGAGGCTGTGGTGAAGTTATTGTCATCCATTCAAAACGCCGAGATTGTTTCGTTCGGACAAGGCGAGCAGTGCTGCGGATTTGGTGGTACGTTTTCGGTAACGTTTCCCCATATCTCAGGGCGCATGGGTAGCCTGAAAATGGATCATATCCTCGATGCAAAACCCGATATTCTAACAAGCGGTGACATGTCTTGCCTGATGCATCTTACGGGGCTCGCGCGCGCACAGGGGCGTCCCATCAGCCATTGTCATGCAATCCAAATTCTCCGCGACACGCTAATCGTTTAATACAGAAATTTTCACTCATGCACGACGCACGAATCAATTCCTTGGCAAAGCAACTGGTCGGATACTCTATCGACCTTAAAAAAGGCGAAAAGGTTTTGATAGATCTATATGATGTTCCGGATTCTATCGGAATTGCGTTGATACGTGAGGCGCGCCGCAAAGGTGCACTTCCCTTCGTGAAGCTTCATCAGAACAGGATTTCTCGCGAACTGCTGATGGGTGCGACTGAAGACCAATACAAAGTTACATCAAAACATCTGCTTTCCGAAATGAAGGACATGGATGCGTATGTGGCCATCCGTGGCAGCCTCAATATTTCCGAGACATCAGATGTTTCTCAAAAAAACATGCAGGTCGCTATGAAACAGATGCGTCCTGTGATCGATTACCGCGTCAAAAAAACCAAATGGTGCGTGTTACGCTGGCCGACCGCTTCCATGGCCCAACAGGCGAGCATGAGCACGGAAGCGTTTGAAGACTTTTACTTCAAAGTTTGTTTACTCGATTACAAAGCGCTCGTCCCTTCGATGAATGCACTGAAACGCCTCATGGAAAGCACGGATCAAGTTCATATTGTTGGTCCTGGCACCGATCTCAAATTTTCCATCAAAGGCATTCCGGCTGTCGTTTGCGGAGGAAATTACAATATTCCTGATGGCGAGGTCTTTACGGCTCCAGTGAAAAACTCCGTTGAAGGTGTCCTCACCCACAATGCTCCTACGATCTATCAAGGCATCGCTTTCGATTCTATCAAACTGGAGTTTAAAGAGGGCAAAATCATCAAAGCCGAGGCTGGCGCTAAAACCAAAGAATTGAATCGTATTTTGGATACCGATCCAGGTGCGCGCTACATTGGCGAATTTGCCCTCGGTTTTCATCCCGTCATTCGTGAACCGATGCGTGATATTCTCTTCGATGAGAAAATCGCAGGCTCTTTCCACTTCACTCCAGGCCAGGCGTATGAGATCGCTGACAATGGTAATCAGTCACAGATCCACTGGGATATGGTCAATATCCAACGCAAGGACTACGGCGGTGGTGAGATCTATTTCGACGGTAAGCTCATCCGCAAAAACGGTGTTTTCTTGCCCAAGAATCTCGAGAAGTTGAACGGGTGAGAGATAGAAGACTTTGAGACAGAAGACTCGAGACTGAATTGCCTGCAGACACGATGATTTCAGATCATACCGGTTGTTCCGGCTAATTTAACAAGAGGGATGAGAAACGGTAGGAGAGGAGTTTTTTGTAATGGTATTCTACAATTCTTCCTTCCCTCTATATCCTCCTCTCTCCCTGTAAAAAAATGCCCGAAATAACCTAGGCGCGATGCTTTTTGAAGATACCTAAAGTGCGCTCGCGTTCTGTCTTGTGGTCCACACAAGGAAGGGGATAGTCAGGTGCGAGAGGTAGGTTATTTTCTGGAGGAGCCTGAAATTTCCTCGGATCTACGGAGCTTAGCTCAGGTATCCATCGTTTGATGTAAACGCCCGTTGGATCGTATTTTGCCGTTTGGGACCATGGGTTTTGAATACGGAAATAGGGTGCGGCATCGGCACCTGTACCTGCGGACCATTGCCAACCACCATTGTTGGATGCGATTTCACCATCGGTAAGATGTTGCATGAAATGAGACTCCCCGAGTTTCCAATCGATATGGAGGTCTTTGGTGAGAAACATGGCAGTGATCATGCGCACCCGGTTGTGCATGAAGCCGGTTTGCAGTAGTTGGCGCATTCCGGCGTCGACGATGGGAAAGCCGGTTTTGCCGGATTTCCATTTCTCAAAATTCTCATTGGGCTCGTCCCATGGCAGTCCCCTCCAATTTTCATTGAACTCGTGATCTAGAACCTGAGGGAAGTGATGGAGAATAGCGAAGTAGAACTCACGCCAAGCGAGTTCTTTGATATAAATCTGAATCGAGGCACAGGATATCCCTTTGGTAGATTCTAGGGCAGCAGCGACCTTTGCGTAGAGAGTGCGGATGGAAATGAGGCCGATGCGAAGGTCTTGAGAGATGCGGGAGGTGGCTTCGAGAGATGGGATGTCGCGTTTTTGTGAATATTGCCCGATGATTTTTGAAATCGCATGGTTCATACGTAAGCGAGCGGCGCGTTCTCCTGGTTCAGGAAGTTCGGCAATGGGTTCGGGAAGTTTCCAGTGAGAAAGGGTTGGAAGTGGTAGTGAGAAAATACCTTTTGGAGTTTTAAGAGGCTGCGGCTTGGGAAGGGGCAGGGGTTTTGGTTTGGTTAGCCAGTTATTAGAATAAGGCGTGTAAACTTTGTAGGGATTACCCGATTGGGTTAGGATTTCTTCAGGGCTATGTAACGCGACATCATCATAACCACAACAGTCGATCCCGAGATCCTTACACAACGCGGCAAGTTTTTGTTCGACTTTTTTTCCGAATGGATCGGGATCGCGGTTGAAAAACACCGCCGTAGCATCTGTCTCAGCGATGAGTTTTTTTAGCACGCTGATTGCGTTGCCTTCACGGATGATGAGAGTTGAATCGAGTGTCTCTAGGTTTTTTGAGAGTGATTCTAAACAACCGCAGAGAAACTTTTGTCGGTTTGAGCCTGTCCAAGCATGATTTTTTTTCCAATCGCTCAGGATATAAACAGGAATCACGCCTCCAGCTTTGGAGGCGTGATAAAGGGCTGAGTTATCGGCGATTCTGAGATCGCGTCGAAACCAGTGGATAACAGAAGACATTTCCGAATGAAGCACGAAAATCGGCAAACGAAATCGAAAAATGCTTCAGCTCCTAGTTAATATTTTTTGAGAAGAGCCTCGACCTTGCGAACGGTGGTAGCAGAAAGCTTGCCGTCGACCTTTTTAGCGGAATCGAGGATAGCTTTGATTTCGGTCAGTGCCTTTGAAGCTTCGGCGAGTGATTTCTTCTGGCTACCAAATTTCTTGTCGGAGAAATACTTGGTGAAGCTTGATCCGGCACGGCTGATGCATAAGCGCCAGCCTTCGAATGCTGCGGTTTCGTAGGTGAAGCGGGTGAGGTTTTTCTTGGAGTTCATAATGTCGAGTTGTTAGGTTGTTTTAGATGTTTTGGTAATATTTTCAAAAATTCCAAGCACATTTATGCCTTAAATGAAAAAAAATGCCTTATTTTCTTATTTTTTAGAGAAAAAGCATTGCAACTGGGCTCTGAAAGCATTTTCTTCGCGCCCCGCGAGTGAATTTGAAATCAACCGCCGTTGGTCCTCTGGGTGTGAAAGCACCTGTCTCGCGAGAGGGTAACCCGGCAACCGAAACCAATATGTCAACTACCACACTTGCTCGTTTCGAGCTTCCAAACCGTCTCGTACGCAACGAGGAAACCGCATCAGACACCTACGCCCAGTTCATTGCAGAACCTTTTGAGCGTGGATATGGCCACACCGTTGGCAACTCGCTTCGCCGCGTTTTGCTTTCCTCGTTAGAGGGTGCATCCATCACTTCGGTGAAAATTGCCGGTGTCCAACACGAATTCTCCAGTCTTCCTGGAGTGGTTGAGGATGTCACCGACATCGTCTTGAACCTCAAGAAGGTCAAATTCAGCCATGGCGAAAAAGAGCCACGCATCCTTTCTATCAAAGTAGATAAAGAAGGAGTCATCACCGCAGGTGACATCATTGAAGATCATATCTACTCCGTCGTAAACAAGGATCAAATCATCTGTACCTTGGATAAAAAAGTGAAGTTCGATTGCGAATTCGAAGTTCGCGTCGGCCGTGGTTTCTCCACAGGCGATGAAAATAAGCGCAAGGACCAACCGATCGGCGTTATCGCAATCGATTCCATCTTCTCTCCAGTGACCCGCGTTAAATACAGCGTGGATTCAACCCGTGTGGGTCAGATCACCGATTACGACAAACTCACCTTGGATGTTTGGACTGACGGTCGCATTACCCCACAAGACGCCTTGCTTCAAGCATCGGCTATCCTTCGTCACCACCTCGACGTGTTCGTCAACTATGACGAAAATGCAGTCGATTTCGAAGAAGCTCCAGCCGAGTCCAGCGAAGAAAACGCAGCACTTAAAAAACTTCTTAATATGTCGGTCAACGAGATCGAGCTCTCCGTCCGTGCGGCGAACTGCTTGAACAACGCAAACATCACGTCAGTGGGACAACTAGCGATGAAGTCCGAAGCCGAAATGCTCAAATACCGCAACTTCGGTAAGAAATCTCTCAATGAGATCAAGGACAAGCTCGTCGAGCTCGGCCTCGGCCTTGGTATGTCATTCGAACCTTCTCTGCTTGCAGGTGGATCGATCGCTTCACGCGGACCACGCCTTGGTGCGGAAGACGAAACCCAAGTCGGACTTGCTGATCTTATCGCTCAAAACCTTGACGACTAATTCCACCCTTCATTCTAACATTTACTAAAGGAAGCCACCGATGAGACATCGCCGCAACACTACCAAGCTTAAACGCAACACAGCCCATCGCAAATCTCTGCTCGCTAACTTAGCATGCAGCTTGATTCAGCATGGTCGCATCAAAACCACTTTCGGCAAAGCTAAGGCCCTGCGCCCGGTTGCTGAAAAGTTGGTCACACAAGCCAAACGCAACGACCTGCACTCGCGTCGACTTGCGATTGCTTTCCTTCGTCAGAAGGAAGCTGTCAGCAAGCTCTTCGCAGAAGTCGCACCAGCTGCAGCCACACGTGCAGGCGGTTACTGCCGCATCATCAAACTCGGCCAACGCATGACAGATTCCGCTCCAATGGCGATCATTGAATGGGTGGATCAGCCAGAACTTGGTTCCGAAGAAGTCGTCGAAGTAGCCGCTGAAGAGACCACTTCCGCACCAGTTGCTGAGAAAAAGCCTGCAAAGAAAGCTGCTAAAAAAGCAGTAGTTGCTGCTGAGTAATTTAGCTCAACGAAAATTCAATCAAGCTCTCCAGTGGCAACGCTGGGGAGCTTTTTTCGTTGCAAGCCATAGTCATCCGGATAAAACAGGCTTGCTCCGCGTTTTCTTATCGCGGACCAGTCAAAAGCCGCTGTAGCTCAGGGGTAGAGCAGCTCATTCGTAATGAGCAGGTCGTCGGTTCAAATCCGACCAGCGGCTCCAGTTTGATCTTTCGAAGGCTGTATGGCGAATACTTGAAGGCTCATTTCGATTTCAAAAGTTTGAGATTTGCTTCGGCGAAATTTTCCCCCATGAGTGCGAAGGTTTTTGCGCAGCCTAGATAGTGATAGCCGGCGTTTGAGGCGCCACGTTTCCAAAGTGCTACATTTGCCGCGCTAATGATTTCGGACTCATACTTTTTCTCGAATTCCTTCATCTGCATATCTGTCATTTGCCCGTCTGCGTTTGCGTAGTCTTTGTGCTTGGAGCGGAGATAGTGACCCATCTGGCGCACCTGTGCACGTTTCAAATCAATCTCGCCCAGTTCATCTGACCAGAACGGTGCGGTCTGCACCGCGATCACATTGCCACTGAACTCAGGCATATCGGCGGGTGCCGCCATGGCTTGGCGAAATGTCACCATGCTGTGGGATTGATCTTTCAGTCCGCCCACGCCCATCACACCGATCACGAATGGCATTTTTGGCGCTTTGAAGTCCTTGCGCACATCTCGGATGAAGTGAGCGAGATTTTGTGTGTATGAGGCGAAACGATCCGGTTGATTATGTTTTGGATAAACCTGACCATCCACCATGTCGTTCCAGCCTTGGAGCCAGACGAAGCCAGCGATTTCGTATCCTTGCTTGGCATCGTATTCCGGTATCACTTGTTTGGGGTCTGCTAAAACTTTTTTCACATGCTCAATCATCAAGCGGTAATAGATACCAGTGGCCGCCACTTTATCGGCATTCCATTTGGCTCTTTCTTCAGCTTTGGGAATTCCGTGCGCCCCTTGTGGATGTTTGTCCCACATGTCCTGTGTTTCCTTGGGTATCACGAAGGCCCCGGCGCTTGGTGGGCGGAAATCCGTGTGTAGGCTCTTGCCGCCCCAAGCCGCTTTGATGATGAGAATGGGTTCATCAAATGCCGCGTCCATCGCTAGCCCGAAGGTGAACTCTGGGCCGACTTTCGTCCCAGGCCTGGTCGGGTCTGCGCCCCACATCGAGCCGTAACCCGCCGTCAGCTTGCCGTTGAGGGTGAAGTTTTTCTCTCCTACACCTGTGTGATAGGAAATCCAAGCACCATCCGCAGTCGTGGCTTTTCCATCCGTTCCTCGCATCATTTTCAGCAAAGGTGCGGTCGCTGGATCATCACCGATGTAGTCAAAGGTGCTGATATCCGCTGGCCCCTCCATGTTAGATTGCCCAGCGAGAATGAATACTTTCAGCGGTTTCGCATCGGCTGGGCAGATCGCGAGACTTAACACCGCAACCATAAGCGTGAGAGCGGTTGAACATCGAAGATGGAGGTGTGTTCTAGATTTCATGGTTTGATAGGGGATAGGTTTAATTCAGTTGTCGATTTTTTTAATTAATACCAGCGCAGGTTTTATCGTCCATTATTCCACATGTATTTTATCTGATACATAGAGCTTCATAGGCTCAATTTACGATATCTGGGAGAGCTCACTCTCATGCTTATAAAAACCTATTTGCGCCAGGAGTTAGATATTCAAATAATCTAAAGTGACAGAAACACTCTTCGTGGATCGGCTACTTTTTGAGAGGTTTTTTCTCGGTATTTTCGGGTAACTCGGGGCCATAGCCTATGGTGCTGAATGGGCCGACGGGTTGATTGTCCTTGTTGTAGAGGAGGTTGCCGTTCGGATGTTGGGTGTAGGCATAGCGGACAGCAATGGGTTCGGTTACGTCTTTGTTCGAAACAATCAGATCTGAACCATCGATTTTGCCTTCCGCCCAGTGCCAAGTGCCGCCTTTCGCTTGGATGGCGAGCCATTGAATCGGCGCATTTGGTTGTGGGACGGGTGGTAGAAATCCTTCTTTCTTTGCGACCATCAGGCCGCTCTTTGTGTTGTCGAAAGAAACGCGTATGGAGCTGCCCTCGATGGCATGTTTGGTGTAAAGCGGACATGCGGATAGATCTTTGAAATCATAAACTTTTTGCAATACGGATCGTGCCAGCCGCTCGCCGGTGTCGTATTTGTTAGGTGGATGCTCACCAACGGAGCCAACATCGATGGTGACCGCCATCCCAGTGTTTTTTAAAGCGAGTGTCGCGGTGTATGCTTGTCGGATTTCTGCACGACCGTCGCCACCAGCTGGGTTATCAAGTGAAGAAGAACTGATTCCAGGTAGCTGCACAAAATGCACGGGGAAGTCGCCTTGATTCCATGCTTTGCGCCAACCGGTGATCAAGGATTCTAGCTTGGGTTGATAGTTGCGACGGTCTTTTTCGTTGCTTTCACCCTGATACCAGATGGCACCGCGTATGCCGTAGCCAACTAGAGGTTCGACGAGAGTGGTGTAGTTGCCTCCGGTTGGGTAGGGTTCTTGGTTTAGCCAAGAATCGATGTTAGAACCGCCGACGGCTGTAACGATGATACCCACTGGCATTAAAATGTCTTGTTGCAAACGACGGGCAAAATAGAAGGCGGTTCTTCTGAAGTTTGGTGCCGTTTCTGGACTGCAGATCAACCATGATTCACTCCCAGTTGAGTATTGGCGCAAAGCGGGATAGTTTGCTTTCTCGAGCGTATCTTCAGGATAGTGACCACTTTTGTTAGCTCTAAGACCTCCTGCCATATTAGATTGTCCTGCGCAGAACCAGACATCGCCCAGAACCACATTACGAGCTTCCTTGGTTGATTTCACTCCGGCCTTCTCGAAAGTCACGGTCATCGTATCACCCGTTGGAGTGTCATTGACGCTCTTGAGACGCTCAGCTGGCATGGAATCTAACACAATTTTCCAACTTCCATCTTTTTGGGCGGTGGTAATTTTGGTCTGATTTTTGAAAACGAGCGTGACTTTGGCTTCGGGTTCCGTCGTGCCCCAGACAGGCAGAGGAATCTGCTGTTGGATGATCGCGTTATCTACAAACGGTGCGCTAAATCCCATCTGCACGGTTGGCTTTTCAGGCTCAGGTGTTTGAGCTGAGCATATTGCCGATAGTAAGATCACGCTGGCGGCAATGAGTCGTCCAGTAGCTGTAGTAGTCAGAGTGAGGATCTTGGCTGCGTGAGATTGGTTTTTCATCGGGTTCTTATGTTTGAAAAGTTGAGATACTTTTTGAAGCGAATACCAGTCATTAGTCTCATAAATGAAATGTCCCAGAGTTAAATCTGTGATTAAGCCTTTGATCTCCGTCCCATGCCGTGATTGCTAGGTGGATTTTGAATAAGAATTGGTGGCTTTGATGTGGCTTGATTTGCTGGCTATGTGGTTGGTTCTGATCCTTCATTTGGCATGCCTAATCCATGGACCGGAACCGGAAACCCCTACACCCGCACTGAAGTTTTAGAACGTTTGCATGATACCTTGTCAAAAGGTCAGGCGATCATTGCTGCAGGTGCAGGAACAGGAATCAGTGCGAAATTTATCGAGAAGGGTGGTGCGGATTTGATCATCATCTACAATTCGGGCCGGTTCCGGATGATGGGTCATGGGTCGACCGCAGGTTTGATGGCCTATGGCGATGCGAATGCCGTGGCGATGGAGATCGGTGAATATGAAGTTCTGCCGGTGGTAAACGAAGTTCCGGTGATCTGTGGGGTGCATGCGACAGATCCGCGTCGTCGGATGTGGCATTGGTTGGGGAAAGTCAAAGACATGGGTTTTTCTGGGGTGAATAATTTCCCGACACATACCATTATTGATGGGCACTTTCGCCATGTTCTTGAAGAAACCGGTATGAGTGTGAAAAAGGAATTTGAAATGGTCGCCTTGGCGCGACGCATGGATATGTTTTCCATCGTCTATGTCGGTAGTCCTGAGGAGTCGGTGGAAATGGCAAAAGCCGGAGCGGATGTGATCATTGCACATGTTGGGACGACCGTTGGTGGCTCGATCGGTGTGACCGAAGCGGTGGTCCCTTGGGATGAAACCATACGTCGCACCCAAGCCATCATTGATGCAGGAAAATCCGTGCGTAATGATGTGTTGTATCTTTGCCACGGTGGTCCGATTAACACGCCAGACGATGCGAATCGCGTCATACAAGCGACCGATTGCGTGGGATTTGTTGGCGCTTCATCTTTGGAGCGTATGGCGGTGGAACAATCGTTAACTGCTTTGACTCGCGAGTTTAAAGCCATCACTCTCAAACGATAAGTTATGTCCACGATTGCGATTTTAGGAACCTTGGATTCCAAGGGTGAGGAGCATGGTTATGTTGCTGAATTCATAAGATCGCGTGGTCATATGCCGTTATTGATCGATGTTGGCACAGGCGCGGAGCCGACGGTGACGCCAGATATCACGCGATTTCAAGTGGCGGAATCTGCAGGGTTAGATCTCGCATCGATTATCGACAAGAAGGACAGGGGAGAAGCGGTGACGGCGATGAGTCAGGCAGCACCTGTGTTGTTATCAAAACTGCAACGCGAGAGGAAAATTGATGGAGTGATTTCGTTAGGCGGTGGTGGTGGAACGGCGATTGCAAGTTCTGCGATGCGCGCGTTGCCGATAGGTTTTCCGAAGTTGATGGTATCGACTCTCGCATCTGGAAACACCGCTCACTACGTCGGCACTAGCGACATCGTGATGATGCCGAGTGTGACCGACGTTGCGGGATTGAATCGGCTTTCACGGATGATTTTCTCCCGTGCCGCTGGAGCGATTTGTGGAATGGTTGAGTCCAAGATTGATGTGGCATCTGATAAACCATTGATCGTGGCATCGATGTTTGGAAACACAACGGCTTGCGTGAGCGAGGCGAAGCGGATTTTGGAAGAGAATGGTTATGAGGTTTTGGTTTTCGCGGCGACAGGTGCGGGTGGAAAATCGATGGATGCGATCATTGATTCGGGGATCGTTGCGGGTGTTCTCGATATCACCACGACCGAGCTAGCGGATGAATTGGTTGGCGGAGTTCTAACAGCTGGAACGGATCGATTGAACGCCACGGCACGCGCGGGGATTCCTGCGGTGGTTTCGGTGGGTTGTTTGGATATGGTCAACTTCGGCGAGCCTGCATCGGTTCCGGAGAAATTCGCATCGCGGCAATTTTATCATCACAATCCACAGGTTACCTTGATGCGTACCACGGCAGATGAATGTGCTGAGTTAGGTAAGACTTTGGTTGGAAAGACCAATGCGTATTCTGCACCCACGGCAATCATGCTTCCGACCCGGGCGATATCGGTGATTTCTGCACAAGGTCAGTCATTTCATGATTCTGCGGCCGATGATGCTTTATTTGATGCGATTAAAAGCGGTAGCAAGCATCCGGTGATTGAAATGGATTTGGAGATCAATGATCCGGCGTTCGCGCGTGCTTGTGCGGAGACCCTTATAAAAATGGTAAGAAGAGATTGAACCGCGGATGGACGCGGATAAACGCGGATGAATTCAGAAATCATCTAATTTAGAATTCTGAGGCTTTTGAAGATTACTGCATTTCGAGATTTTCATCATTTATATTCATATCCGTGTTCATCTGCGTCCATTTGCCGGAGATGTTGGAGTTTAACTGTCCGGCCATCTCCGCTAAGCTTCGATTGTGGTTCAGAATTTTCATTTTTCTTATCATAAACTCTCTGAGTTGACGTGGGTGGGAGAAAGGTTTGAAATCTCATCAGATTGAAAAATAAAATCGATATCAATCCGAAACGGGATATCCAAGTGTTTGGTCCGGCGACTCGTTATCGGGTGGCGCGGGCGACTGCTGATGATGCTCGTTCATGGATGAAACGGAGTCATTTTTGCCCGCTGCTGCAGCAACATCATATTTCACATGTGGGGATTATGGATGCGGCGGCTCCATTTGAAATTGTGCGCACAAATTTGGGTGGGACGTTCATGATTGCGTGTGTTGAGGGCGAAGGCGTGGTTTTGGTGAATGGTGGATGGAAAAAGATTCGTGCCAATCAAGCGTGTTTGCAGCCGCCGTTCATGATGAACGCGATGAAATGTTTGCCAGGCAAATCATGGAAATTCGCCTGGGTGCGTTATGATGAATCCCGCGAGGTGCATCCGATCATTTCATCGGAGTCTCCCGTGATTGGAGCGTTTGCCAGTGGATCTTTGCAGGCAGCGATTGATGGTTTGTATTTGGAAGCGGGAGGAGACGCTGCACCGGCATTGCTGCATCATTGGAGTGAGTTGATTCACCAATACGTGGTTCGTTTCGCTCAGCCGCATCGGCAAGATCCACGGTTGTGGGAGGTTTGGAGAAAAGTTGAGGCGCAACTCTCGCGCAATTGGACGTTGGCTGAAATTGCGAAACTCGCACGCATGAGTGGCGAGCATTTACGCAGGGTGTGTCAGAAAGAATTGGGTCGGAGCCCGATGCAACATCTAACATTTTTACGACTCCACAAAGCACAACATTTGTTGTCAGTCACAGATGACAAAGTGGAATATATCGCGAGGGAAGTGGGATTCGAGAGTGTATCGACGTTTTCGAATACGTATAAAAAGTGGGTCGGCTGGCGGCCTTCTGAGCAGAGGGGATGTGAATGATAAAGAGTGAAGAGTGAATTTTAAATCAAAAATCAACAATCGTAATTCATCAATCGTCAATCAATTTTGGGAGAGGTGCGGTTTGGTTGGTCGGATTAAGCGTTGTTGATTTTGGATTTTTGAATGAAGAAAAAGAGGATTTTTTTACCTACGCTTTTTACGCTTGCTTCCGCCTCCTTTTGAAGGGCGATGGGTATTTTTTTGCGGGCCTGCGTGTGAGGCGGGTTTTGGTGAAGGTTTTTTGGAGCCGTGACCTTTGTTAGCTTTGAAGCCTGCGGGTGGTGCGGATCTAACAGGAATTTTCACGCCTTCGGTGGTTGGTGGGCCGGCGACGGCGAAGTCGACGAAACGTTTGATCTTATCAATGGAAACGATGCGCAGGGGTAGTTTCATGCCGAGGGCGAGTCGGCGGCCGTCGAAGGATGTCCAAGCCATGTTGTGGGCTTCGAAGCGCCAGTTGGTGGAGCGGGGAAGATCTTCACGTTTGACCACACCGCGGATGCTCATCTCCGGAATTTCAACCATGAGGCCCATGGCACGGACATCGGTGATCACGCCATCAAAAGTGGTTTCTTCGCCATCGTCTTTGGAAAGATCGGTGGATGCGATGAGTTCGAGGTATTCGAGGAGTTTGATTTGTTTCGTTTCGGATTCGGCCTCCGCAGAATTACGTTCTGTATCGGAGATGTGGCGAGCGATATCGCGAAGATCGGCTTGCGATGGAGTACGATCCGCATTCTTCGGGGCGTTTTCCAGAAACGCTTGCAGCGAGCGATGGACAATGAGGTCGGCGTAGCGACGGATGGGCGAGGTGAAATGGGTGTAGTCGGTCTTGGCGAGTCCGTAGTGACCGATAGGATCGGCGGCGTAGGCAGCGCGTTTGAGCGACTTCAACAGGCCGAGCTTGATCGTGTGCTCCTCGGCGGTGCCTTTGGATGAATCTAACAAGGCTTGGATGTGGGAGCGGTTGCTGAGATCACCGGGTTGGTAGCCGTGTTGTTTGGCGGTTTCCGCGTAATCGTCTAAGCGTGATGGATCGGGATCTTCGTGGATGCGGAAAATGGAAGGTTTCGAACGGTCGCGGAGGATTTTTGCGACCGCTTGGTTGGCGATGAGCATGCATTCCTCGATGAGTTGATGAGACTCGGTGTGGATCACCTGATGGGCTTCGCAAGCGCGGCCGTTTTCATCGAGCTTGATTTTGATTTCAGGCATTTCCAGATCGAGGGCGCCGTTTAAGAAACGGTTTTTGCGCAGCAACGAAGCCATTTTCCATGCTTCTTTGACCGATCCAGAGAGGGTGGGGTCGGAACCTTCGGGAGCGGCTTTGCCATCGAGAATGGCTTGGGCTTGTTCGTAGGAAAGCTTGGCGCGGGAGTGGATCACGGCATCGACAAACTTGGTGTTGAGGATATGGCCGTCGGCGGAAATTTCCATGATCGCGCATTTGGTTAGGCGATCGACGTTTGGTTTGAGAGAGCAGATTCCGTTAGAGAGTTCGGTGGGGAGCATGGGTAGGACTCGATCGACAAGGTAAGTGGAGTTGCCGCGCTCAACGGCTTCCTTGTCCATGGGTGCGCCCGGTTTGATGTAATGGGAAACATCGGCGATGTGGACTTCTAACAACCAACCGCCGCTTTTGGTTTTGGCGATGAAGATCGCATCGTCATGGTCTTTCGCATCTGCGGGGTCGATGGTGATGACGAGTTTACTACGATGATCGTGACGGCGGGCGATTTCTTGTGCGGGGATTTCTTCTGGAACCGCACGGGCTTCACGTAGGACATCTTCAGGAAACGAGGTGCGCAAGCCGAAGCGAGCGATAGTCGAAAGGATGTCCACGCCAGCATCACCTGGCCAACCGAGCACTTCGATGATGCGGCCGATGGGATCGGTGTTGGGATTGTCCCATTTCTCGAGATCGACCACGACCATTTGACCGGGTTCTGCGGTGGTGTCTCCCGTGATGTTGATGCGGCCTTCGAGAGCTTTGTCATCGGTCTCGACCCATGAGAAGTTGGCTTTCTTTCTATAGATGCCAACGATGCGGCCGGAGCGGCGGGAGATGACGTCTATGACTTCGCCGCGCATTTCTTGGTCGTCAGGAACGGGGCCACGTTGGCGAGGTTTGGAAGATGGCGCGGAGGTTTTGATGCGGACGCTGTCACCATCGAGTGAGGTTTTGGTTTTATCGCGAGGTATGAAAATCCGAGAGTGGATTTTGAAATCGATTCCCGCAGCTTCGTTTTCGGGATCGCCGATGATGGGATAGAAAAAGGCGTGGCCGTTGGGGAGGAATTTGATTGAGCCGGTGAGTGAGCCTTTGGGGGCGGGTTTGGCAGGAGCAGTTTTTTGCTCAACAGGTTTGGTTTTGATCTCAGGAGGCGATGGTAGTATGTAGAGATTCTTTTTACCAAGGGTGATGAGCTTGGCGGTAGTGAGATCGATGAGGATTCCACTCATTTCACCTTTTCGCTCACCTGGAATGTTTAGCTTCTTAGCGATTTGAGTTTTGGAAAAGGGGTGGTCCGGATTGTTTCGGAAGAGTTCTAAGATCTGATCGCGCATGGGAAATTTTTCTAAAGGAGCTAAAAGATGGATGTGAGCTATAAGAATAGCTTGCTGCCGATTTTATAAATCGGGGCTTTTTTGAATATGTGAAGCCTAGGCTGATCGAAGCTCCCTGACAAGTGGGGGTTTTTGAGATGTGGCGGAGATTTCCGGCAGTCGTAGACGGGAGGGAGATCCGTAGTTTGTCACTATATAATCTGAGTCTGATAGTAAAAGTAAACGAAGGCATGGATTCCAAGCGAGATAATCAGTATTAACCATCCGAATATCCGAGTCCAAGTGTCTGAGTTACTCGCGTTCAACCAACCTCCGCTGTCACGTATGGCCCAGACTGAGAGTTGTTCAGCATACCATATCAGAGCTAATGGGAAAATTAATGCTACAAAACGGCGAATGGTTATATAAGACCCGAAACGAGACAGGTAGATAGGAGCGCATATCATCACCAGAATCAAAGACCCCCAACGGTGTAATTTGAGATTCTTAGATACTGCATATTCGCCTTCTGTATTCATCTGTCATCAGTGATTAATTGAACTAATCAAAACTTACCATGATCGCGCGGTGGTCGGAAGCTTTTTGCCAGTTTGGGGTGGTGATGATGCGGGATTTTTTCTGATTGATGATTGGTTTGAGGGATTTCGAGACGGTGATAAAATCGATTCGGCTGTAGCTGTCTTGTGAGCCGAAATAATGGGTCCAATTATCTCCGTTTTGATCTGATATGTGGATGGGTGTTAGGTGGTTTTGGCTGCGGTAGTTGCCAAGAATCGTCTTGGTGCTTAGGCTTTCGATGTGATCGTTGAAATCTCCGTAAGCGATCAGGTGAGTCTCTGGATTTTTTGAGAAAATAGAATCGATGTATTTTCTAACATGTTCTGCTTCATGAATACGGAGTTCTTCTTGATCGTAGTCTGGGACGATGCGTTTGGATTTTAGGTGGATTCCAATGAATCGGATGGTTTGGTCTTGGATTTGAATGGATGCATCGAGAATCCCGCGCAGCATGGAATGTTCTGTGCCTGTGATCGTGATTTCTGGCTGGGTTGTGGAAACGATGGGAAAGCGAGATAGGATGGCGAGATGGCGTATAGGATCGGTTCCGCCCGTGTGATAAAAATGAGGGAGATCTTTGCCTGTTTGTTTGAGAAGCTTTTGGATTTCCAGAACATCCGCTTCGCTGCCGATTTCTGAGAGGCCGATGATATCCGCGTCGCTAGCGATGAGAATTTCAACGATGGCGTTTTTTGATTCGTTGGATTTTTCTGGATTCTGACTGGAGGTGAGCCAGTTTTTAAGATTGTAAGTAACGAACCGAAACGCCGCGGTTGTGGTTCGTTTGGAGCGGGGATGATTTGCCTGGGTGACCGATTCTGTGAGCGGCGAGATTTTTTGGAGTTCTTGTCTCCAAGGTGGGGTTTCGGCGCGCTGAAAAAACCAAGTCGCTGTAAAAATCAGGAGGGTCGCGCCCAGGCAATAGGCGAAGCGCAGCCAGAGAGAAGACTTGCGCATGTGAGAGGGGAGGGATGCGACATCGGCCCGATATGGCTGATGCTTGGGGGTTAAGCGTCGTGAGATTCGTTGTTGGTGGCGGGTTTGACGCGAGCGCTTTTTTCAGCTGCTTGCTTGTCACGGACGACCTCATCTTCAGTGCGTGTGATTTCACGCTCAAAATCTTCACGGGCTTTTTTGAACTCACCCATGCTCTTGCCGACACCGCGTGCAAGTTCAGGAAGTTTCTTGGCACCGAAGAGGAGAAGAATGATGATAAAAATCCAAATCATCTCTTGGCCGCTTGGCATCATTGCGAGGAATAAAGTGCTCATGTAGGTAGGGTAATTGAGAAAAGGGCTTGGTGCAAGCGACAAGAAGCAGTTGCTTGCTGGCGGAATATCAGTGTTTACGGGTGCTTGGGTAAAGATATTTCATGAAAGTCGGTCACGAAAGTCTGGATATCCGAAGGTTCGGACCGTTTCAACCTGGCCGTTTTCGTGGAGAAGGGCGATGGCAGGATGTTTGACTCCGTTAAAAGTGGTGGTTTTGACCATGGTGTAGTGAGCCATGTCATCGAAGACCAAAATGTCGCCAGCGCGGAGTTCGCGGTGGAACGTATAGTCGCCAATGACATCTCCAGCCAAGCAGGTCGGGCCGCCGAGGCGGTAGGTGAAGAGAGATTGGGGGATTGGGGGATTGGGAGATTGGGGGTCGGTTGCGGCGATATAATGCTCCCCATTCAGAGTGACCGCTGGGCTCTGGTCTCTGGCTTCTGGTTTCTGGCCTCTGGCCTCTGTCTTCTCCACCAGAAACACATCAGGCCTGTAGGGCATTTCGATGACATCTGGCATGTGTGCGGTAGCAGAGATGTCGAGTATGGCGAGTTTGTGACCTGCGGATTCAAATACATCCATGACCGTGGCGCGGAGCACGCCAGTGTGGATGGCGACGGCTTCGCCGGGTTCGAGCCAGACTTCGACCTTATATTTTTCCTTCGCTTGTTGCACGAGGCGGACGAGTCGGTCTCTATCGTAAAAGGGTTTGGTGATCCAATGTCCGCCGCCCATGTTGAGATAGGTGATATGTTCGGAGCGGAGCAGGTCGCCGAATTTTTCGTCGACCGCTTGGAGTGTGGATTCGAGATCGGGTGAGTTTTGTTCACAGAGTGTGTGAAAGTGCAGGCCGGAGATACCGGTTAGATCAGCGCCGACCAGATGATCCGCAGTGACGCCGAGGCGGGATCCCGGAACGCAGGGATCATAAATGGGAGTTCGGCCGGTTGAGTGTTCCGGATTGATGCGCAGTCCGCAAACCACCTCGCCGCTGATGAAACGAGGATGAGCGAAGATTTTTTCCCGAAAGCGGAACCATTGGGAGAGGGAATTGAAATCGAGGTGATGGGTGAACTCTAACAGTTGATCGATGTCTTCCTCATCGTAAGCAGGAGAGTAGGTGATGATATGTTTGCCAAAATGTTCTTTCGCAAGCAGCGCTTCCCAGAGCCCGGACGCACAGCATCCGTCGAGGTCTTTGGTGATGTGAGGAAATGCTTTCCAACACGAAAATCCCTTGAGAGCTAGGATGATTTTACAACCCGCCTGATCCGCCACCTCGCGTAAAATCGCGGTGTTGCGCTGCAGGGCGGGAATGGAGATTAGGAACATGGGTGCGCCGCAGGGTGTTTGGGGATTAAGGGGAGAGTCAAGGAGGATGATTCATCCCTTTTAAAATCAAAAATCAACCAAGCAGAGCGAGCAATAGCTAATATGATCCAATAAGACAAAGTCTTAACCGCTTTGACTTTTGAGTTATTGCTCAGCTTCGATTTTGGTGATGGGACGTTCGGGGAAGCTGGTTTTGTCTCTGGTGACGTAGTCGTGATTCCAGGAGAGTTTGACTTTGGTATCAGTTTTGAGGGATTCGATGATGGAGAGGATTTCGGCGGGAATTTTCGCCTTTCCTTGATTGTCTCTGATGAGGACTTGGAAACTGGTTTGTTTGGGGTCGCCGTATTCGCCGAGTTTTTGATAATCGAGGTATTCGATAATCTCGAAGGTGGCGAGTTTGCCGGAATGACCACATCGAACCGGGCATAAACTTGTTTTACCCAAGCATTCATGGCCTTTGATGCCGATGAATTTCGCGACCGTGGAGTGAGAGGAGAGGAGTTCGCGTTTTTTCAGTGCGGCATCTTTTCCTGTATCGTCTCGCTCGAGTTCGACTTCTTCTGTTTGCGCCAGCGATATAGAAGCCTCAGAGCCCTCTATAGATAAACCCGCGGTTACGTCAGTTGAGGGTGATCGTTTCTGGGGATTGGATTTACTCAGCTTGGCTGCCATATTTGGTGTAACTTGCACAATTGCGGATGAGGTTTTTTTCTCGGATGTAGTTTCTGCATCCGATTGATATAACGATTCGTTTTTTAACGCACGCTCGTTCAAGGCCAATGGATCAGCTAAGGCTGATGAATCTGAAGCCAGTGCGTTGGCTGATAGGTCTTCTTCACCTTTTTTGCCAACGAGACCAGCGCCGCTTGCTGATTTCTGGTGCATGTCCAAATCTTTTTTATCAGCCAAATCCATGGATCTTACTGATAAAGCATTTGATCGGGGATAGCCACCCGCTTCATCCGGCGGGAGATTGCTCTTGTCCAGTTTTGCGATGGAGTTATCGGCTTCTCCTTTTGGTTCTTCTGCTGGAGAGGCTGCTTTTGCGGCGGAAGATGAAAATTCGAAATTTTTCTCTTGGTATGCCAAATCCTCATTGAGTGAGTCGATGTTCATTCTACTTGTTGCCGGCATTTCCGAATTCGACTCGGAACTTGCAGAAGCCATCGTGAGTGGCAGCTCTTTAGAAGGAGAAAAGATGAACTGTTTGATGAAAAGGGTTATGGTCAGAACGGCTGCGATTCCGAAAATTGTACGGTAAGTGGCGCGGGGGATAACAGAATTCTCAATTGCGCGGGATGAGTTGTTAGGGCCGATGATGGGGTCGAGCTTCTCGCGTTTGGTTGGGGAGAGTTTCCAGGAGTGATCGGAACTGGAAGGCGGTGTTTCGAGCATTAGGGAATGTATGGCTTTGGTGCGGTTGACAAAAAGCTGGAGTTCGGGGTCGGCAGCGCAGATCGTTTCAAGCTCGGCGGCTTCGAAGGAAGACGCCTCGCCGAGAACCCACGCAGTGATACGGGCTTCGAGGTTTTCGTTTGGAACTGTGTGGAGGTCTTTCATGGAGGTGGAGTGGCAAGTGCCGAGTGATCAGTGTCAGAAATTTGAGATTTAAAATTTAGAGTTTAAAGTTTTCAGCCTTCCGCTGTTTCGATGCCTAGGTGACGGAGTGATGTGGCTAGGGATTTTAGGATGTGGTGGAGTTTGTAGCCGACGTTTGAGACGCTGAGATTGGTTTGGTGGGCGATTTCTTCGTAGCGGAGACCGGAGAGGTATTTGAGGGAGACGAGGGTTTTGTCGGGTTCGGGGAGTTCGGAAATGAGGAGTTGGAGAGTGCCTATGGCTTCCATTTTGCTGAGTGAGCTGTCAGCTTCAGGAGTTGGGGCTTCGAGTTCTTTGGAAAATTCTGAAATAGTTTCGAGAGGGGTGTTTCGCTTGTTATCGCGGATGTAGTTGAAAGCTAGATTGCGGACGCATCGGAACAGCCAAGAGCGTGGGTTTTCGACTTCGTTCCAATGAGAATGGAGACGCAAGAAGGAGTCCTGAACGATGTCCTCGGCAGCTTCTCGCTGACCAAGGATGCCGAATGCGTAACGCAAAAGGGCTGATTCCTCGGCGTCAAATATTTGGCGGAGCGTGGGTTTTTCCTCCATGGTTCGGGTCTTTACTGGGGTAGGTAGTACAGACATCTCTCCATCGTTTTTAAGGCTGGAGGAGCTGTTTGTATACATATCCATGAATCGATTTTTGCATGCTTCATAGGTTAAGACACTCCAAAAAAAGATCCTTAGATTTTTTTGGGTTTTTTTTAAGAAATTAAATTAACATCAAGGATCGCAAAGAACACAAAGATCGGAATTTGGTGTTTTCTTTGCGTTCTTTGCGATCCTTGCGGTTAATTTTTCTTCAAACGGAAAACAGCTCACGTGCCGTGTAGGCCATGCCGATGGATGCGGCGGCGTCGCCGCCTTCGGCCCACTCGAATCTGGTGGTTTCTTTTTGCGGGTCGATGGGGCTGTGGCGATAGATAGGCCAAGCACGATCCGCAAAGCCCTCGCGCACCCATTCTAGGTAGGTATTGCGGAATTTTGCTTCGGCCAGCCCGCCTCCAATAACAACTAAGCCGGGATCAAAGGTTCTAACAAGATCAGCGATTCCGTAACCGAGGATGTATCCTTGTTGTTTGAAAAGCTGTATCGCAAGGGCATCGCCATTTTCTGCGAGGGTGCGGAGTTTGAAAGCTTTTTCATCGATGGGTCCATCGCTTTCATTGAGGGAATGATCGATCCATTTTTCTTTTTGAAGTTCGAGAAAAAGGCGGCGGCGAAGAGCTACCAGAGAAACCCAGGCTTCGAGGCAGCCAGTGAGTCCGCATGTGCAGCCCGGGAGTGCGCCGTCGTCTTCGGTGAAAGGGACGGAAATGTGGCCGACCTCAAGAGCGAGGCCGTTTGTGCCTTCGTAGAGTTTTCCGCCAGGGAGAACAAAGCCGCCTCCGAGCCCGGTTCCTGGGGCGACGAGGAGTAGCGAGCCGAGGTGTTTGTGACGAATTGCGTATTCACCAACCGCTGCTGCGTTGCAGTCGTTGGTCATGTGAACGGGGATATTGAGGTGCTTCTTGAGCTCGGTGCAGATATCGGTGCCGACCCAGTCATCGCCGAGGTTGGCTTTTCCCCAGATTACGCCGTTGGAGGACGGAGCTGGAACATCGAGGCCGATACCACCGATGTCTTTGCGATCTATACCAGCATTTTTTGTGAGTTCATCGAGAGCTGCTTCGAGTTGTTTGAACGTGGCTCGGTAGCCTTCCTTGACGAGGCTCTTCACTTCGACAATGGGACCGACCTGATCTCCAGATGAATTGATGACGACAGATTTGATAGTGGAACCACCGATATCCAATCCTGCGAAATGCTTAGCCTTTGACATGCACATATCGTGTTGCGGGTGGGCGCGTTTCGTCAAGATACAAGGGGGGATTTGTTTGGGGAGTGGGAGATTGGGGGATTTCTTCCAAATCAACAATCGGAAATCAATTCTTCGATAGGAGTAATGGGGTTTTTGAATGAATAGCAAGGGACAGGAATGTCCCTTCTCCTTAGGGCAAGACTTTGAAAGCCGCGTTGATGAGAATCTTGCCTTCGTTGTCCGCTGTTGCGTTCAGTTGAACGCGGTTGATTCCAGGGTTGGATTCGTCGTGGGTTTTGGGTGGTGGATCGGCGGGGGAGGTAGTGGGTTTGCTGGACTGGGGAGATGATAGGTCGAGCTGCATTTTTGAATCGTCTATCGTGAAAATGAAGCCGGCATCGGTTTGGGTAGGTATTGCGCGGGTGAAGAGATTCCAAATGATTTGATCTTTAGGATTTAAACCTGTTAGAGTATCGGTAATTGTGATGATTTTATTTTCCGAATTCATTTTAAAATGACGGGTTGCGGTGGCGTTTTTTGGAAGGTTGAGTGGTGGGGCGAGGTTGATGATGGTTTCGTGGTGAGGTGCTCCTTTGGATGAAACAATTTCTGATTTTCCCTCCATCTGGTGGAGTTGGTTGTTGTAGGTGAGAGTGTTGTGGGAAAAGTTATTGAGTCGGAACACCGACCAGCGCGGGCTGTCTTGGGTCATTTGAAAGAGGTTGATGCCGGTCGATTCTAGCGGGTGATAACTTTGTACGCCGAGGTCGCTGGCCCAGCGCTTGCCTTGCCAATCGATCACAAACGATCCCGCATCCATGTGACCATGATTGACGTCGGCTTTTCCAGCTTTGATGCCGAGATATAGATCCTTGGTTTTGAATCCTGTGCGATGAACGGCGATGGGGCTCATTCCTGTTCCGTGGAAATGATTGGGTAGGGGTTTTTCGTTAGGATTGAATTTTTCAGGAATCCAAAATGCAGCGAGTGCAAGAAAACGATCATGAGTCGTGGCATCGAGTTTATCATAAGTTGGTGCTATGAAGTCGCTGAGTAATCGGCTTTGGTTTTGTTTTGCCATCCAACACATGGCTGAGTTGAATTTGAAGTTACCATCGTGATTATCACCATAGCAGAAAAGCCTGTTGCTAGTGCCATGGACTTGGCGGATGAAGTAGCCGCTTTGAAGGAGGCCCGGATGGGAGAGAATGGTTTCAAAGGGATTGTTAGAGGTGCGTAGTGCCTCGATGGTCAGGATGGTGTAAATGGTTCCGTAAGACCAGTATCCACCGCCTTCCGAGTAGGCACCATCGGGTGGGTAACCTGCATTGAGTCCTCTGGGAATGGCTTGGGTTGCGGCTGTTAACGCTTTTTTAGAAAGCTCGGGCTCAAGATCACTGAGAGCGATGGCGGATAAAACCAAGCCGCCCATGCAGACTTGATTCCAATTGTTATGTCGATTCATCACGTAGTCGTGATTGAGAGTCGATTTCAGACCTTTTTCGATCAATGTATGGGCGATGATTTTTTTATCGGAATCGGTTAGATCATGAAACAACCAGTCATAACCGATGGCGAGGGCAGTTTGCATTTCTGCGGTGTCGAGGTGGTGATCTGGGTTCCAATCTTTGAAATTTGAAATTGCGAGCATTTCGTTGCGGCAACGATCTAGGTATTTCTTATCTCCGGTGACTTTCCATGCGGTGGAGAGATCGAGAACGCGTTTGATGGCGTCGCGGGAAACGGACAGGATGCGACGTCCCTGGCGTTCGTAGGTGAGTAATGGGGCTTCAAGAGTTAGGTCGGCACGGGCGATGGTGGCTGTAACGATTTTTTTGACCCGTGGATCCGCGTCCATGCGAGAGGGTAGGCTTTTCCAATCGGCCGCGGTGACAAGCAAGCGCGGGTGCTCGGGATTGGCGAGCAGTGCCGAGGGTAGGATAAGCCAAGCTACCGTGAAAATGATAAGATAGAGGCTTTTCATGATGAAAGTTGGTGAGTAAAGAAGAGGGATGCGATGGATTTTGGGAATGATTTCAGCTTCGTGCGGCTTATTAAACGCAGGAAGTCTGTTGGATTTTTCATGTGGAGTCTTGGAAGAACAGCACGGCCATGTAGAGCGGGCGAATAAGTTCTTTGAATCGGCCTACGCTGCGGATCCTCTAGCGATGCCGCTGTTGAGGCGGATGATGGATATTAAAATGGAAGCTGGTGATAAGATTGCGGCTCTTGGATTGTTTGAAAAAGTCATTGTTGCAAGGCCTGAGGAGGTTGAATTGCGCATCGAGTATGGTGATTTTCTGGAAACGATTGGCAGGGGAGACGGGGTTGCGGATCGCAAGCGTGAGGATGCCTATCTGAAAGTTTTAGAATTGATGCCGGGGCAGGTTTTGCCGATTGAGCGTTTGATACGTTTTGCTCGCGATAAAGGCGACGATAATAAAGCCCGTGAGTTGTTAGAGAAACTCAGCATGGATTCGCCTGATGCAGTTAATTATTACATCGCGACCACGAAAAGCCTATACGATTCGAAAGATGAAGAAGCGAAAAAGCGGATCACAGATCGGTTTCAAAAAGCCATGGAGGAACATCCGGAATGGGCTGGAATTGCGAGGTCGGCGAGTGATCATTTTCGAGATGCGGGAAATATCAAAGAAGCGATCCGTATGCTAGAGCTTCATACGACTGCGGTTCCTTCGTCCTTGGATTTGAGAATACGAAAAGGAATTTTACATTTTGTGGCAAATGAGGAAGAGGTTGGTGTGAAAACGTTGAAAGACGTCTTAGCGATTCATCCGCGTAAAGTTTTGGCTCATGAGTCTTTAGCAAAACATTATCGGAAAATTAAGAACACCGATGTAGCCTTATTTCATTCAGCCGAGGTGTTGAAAATTCGTGGTGGCACGCCCGAAGAATTTGAACAGCTCGCAGTTGAGTTGTTGGCGGCTGGAAAAAACCGTGATGCAAGATTGTTATTGGAAAAAGCTGTATTCAATCACCCAGAAAACGCAAAATTGAAGACTCAGTTAGCGGTTGCGTCGGTGCGCGATCCTGAATCTAAGGGCTCGGCGTTGCGGTTATTTCGCGAGGCTGAAAACTTGATGAATGAGCCATCGAAAATGGATCCGAAATTTATGTTAGAGTTTTCCCTGGAGCTCGTGGCGCAAGGTGAGAACAAGGCGGCGGAGGAGCGGTTGAGAAATACGATCAAGACCTTCCCCAAGACGGCAACCAAGGAAACTGCCGCCGCACTGCGCGCTTTGGCGGGAATTTGGAACGCCGAGGGACGGAACGCAGATGCCGCCCGCGCATTGATTTCACGGGCTGAGGCGCTGGAGAAATGATAAAATCATTTTTTTGCCTCTTTTTACTTGTCAGCCCCCCGAATCGAAAACAAACATCCCGCCCCGCACAAGCGGCACCATGGGTAGGTGGCCGAGTGGTTAAAGGCGGCAGACTGTAAATCTGCTCTCATTGAGTACGCTGGTTCGAATCCAGCCCTGCCCACCATCATTTTTCAGAAAGCGTTCATCACCACGATGAACGCTTTTTTGCTTCTGGCAGGGCTGGGTTCGAACCACTGCCGAATCCGCAATGGCGGTGAGGCAAATGGTTTGAGCCGTAGCGAAGCGAAGTCGGGGGATTGCAAAGTAATCGCCAATCCAGCCCTGCCCACCATCATTTTTCAGAAAGCGTTCATCACCACGATGAACGCTTTTTTGCTTCTGGCAGGGCTGGGTTCGAACCACTGCCGAATCCGCAATGGCGGTGAGGCAAAAGACAGGAACCGCGATTTTCAATCGCGACCTAGTGGGCGAAATATCATGGACTTCCGAACCTGTTGCCGTCGCGATTGAAATTGCGGGTCCTGTCTGATGATTCAAATGGCGCGTCCTTATTTACTTTGGGCTACCGCGGCTGTTGCAGTCGCGATTAAAAATCGCGGTTCCTTTCCGAGGGGGGCCTTCTGGGTAAAATTAGGAAAAAATCCAATTGCGAAAGATGGTCCAATAAGGTTTCGTAGTGTTCGAAATGCAAAATCCTAGTATAACCCAATCTGACCGTCGTGAGTTTATGAAAGCTGGTGCTTTAGTCACTGCGGCGACCTTGTTGCCGGGTATGGCCAGTGCCCAAGGCTCGGCCGGCAAAGAAATCAAAGTGGCCTTGATTGGTTGTGGCGGTCGTGGAACAGGTGCAGCGAGTCAGTCGTTGAATGTTCCAGGTACGAAGTTGGTCGCGATGGCAGATGCTTTTGAGGACAATTTGAAAAAAGCACACGATAGCTTGCAGAAGCAGTTTAAAGAGCGGGTCGATGTCCCAGCAGAGCGTCGCTTCGTGGGTTTTGATGCATTCAAGAAAGCAACCGATGCCGCGGATTTGGTGTTGTTGTGTTCATCCCCAGGTTTCCGCCCAGCGCATTTCGAATACGCAGTTCAGCAAGGAAAGCACGTTTTCATGGAGAAACCGGTTGCGGTCGATGGCCCGGGGATTCGCAAGGTGATCGAAGCAGCGAAGGCAGCGGATGCGAAAAATCTCAAAGTGGTTTGCGGGCTTCAGCGTCATTATCAAAATACCTATCTGGAGACATTGGAGCAGATCAAAGCTGGTTTGATTGGTGATATCGTCAATATGCAGGTTTATTGGTCAGGTGGTGGGGTTTGGACTCGTGAGCGCAATGAGGGTATGACCGAGATGGAATATCAAATGCGGAATTGGTTCTATTTCAACTGGATCTGCGGCGATCACATTTGCGAGCAGCACATTCACAACATCGATGTCGGAAACTGGTTCAAAGATTCACATCCAGTGAAAGCGGTAGGAATCGGCGGGCGCACCAAGCGCATCGGGAAGGATTGGGGCGAAATTTTCGACCATCATTACGTGGAATACACCTATGCAGATGGCACGATCATGAACAGCCAGTGCAAGCATTGGAATGGCACATGGTCGAAAGTTGCAGAGACCATCATTGGTACCAAAGGCACCGCTACGGCAGGCGTGATTAAAGATCTAACAGGAAAAATCATTTGGCGTTTCAGTGGTAAGAACAACAATCCGTATCAAACTGAGCATGATGTATTGATACAACACATTCTAGAAAACAAACCGATCAATAATGCGCATTACACCGCCGCATCAACGCTCTCAGCCATCATGGGACGCATGGCTACATACTCAGGTCAGGAAATCACATGGGAGCAGGCATTGAATTCCGATTTGGATACGATGCCAAAACTACTCGCATGGAACGCAGATCCAGGTCCGAAGATGGGCTCAGATGGGCTTTACCCAGCACCGATTCCGGGTGTGACGAAGGTGTTTTGAGGAGTTCCTGGTTTGACTACGCTTCGCTCCGTCCAAGCGGACAGAGCTTCGTTTAGGGTGGACGGCTCGCTAGCGCTCACTCGACTTTGTAGTTCCTGGTTCCTAGTTCTTAGTTATCTGTAATTTTAAAAGCCCACAACGAGCGATCGAGGTGGGCTTTTTTTGAAATTTGAAATTTAAACCTACTCCGTCGGGCCTGGGCCTTGGTTCCATGCTTTGTGCATTTCTTCGACGGAAGGAACGGTCAGCGGTCTAACAATTCGGAAGCCTAGCCATGAGGCGTTGGTGAAATACCAGAGGGATTTTGGGATCTGTGGATCGATGACTTTGAGTTCGGGGTCGGTTTTTCCACGAGCGGCGGAGCGGTGAGATGCGGCATCGGAGTCCCAGTGACCGCCGCGGAATACGGTGGGGTAGCGGTTTGGTGCTAATACCCATGGGTTGGTGGCGCCGTCTTTGATCTTGGCGTAGGCGTCTGTCGTGTATTGGTCGAGGACAAGTTCGGCGGCATTGCCGTGCATGTCGAACAGACCCCATGGGTTGGGTTTTTTGGTGCCGACTTTTTGGTAAACGAATTCTGAGTTATCCATGAACCATGCGTATTCACCGAGCTTGGATGCATCGTCGCCAAAGGAGTAGGCGGTGGTGGTTCCGGCGCGGCAGGCATATTCCCATTCGGCTTCGGTGGGGAGGCGGTAGAAATTTCCAGTTTGAGCGGATAGCCATTCGCAGAATTTGTTTGCAGCGTGGTGGGTGATGCCCACGGCTGGGTAGTCTTTTGAGTAGCCATCGCCCATGGAGAAATGCATGGGAATGTAGGGAGGGGTGGGTTGGGAAACGGTATCGACCAAGGTTTCGCCATCCTTGATTTCAGGTTTCTCAGAAGTGGACATGTCGGCATCGCGATTCAACGTGCCGTCTTTGTTGCGGGCTTTGCCGTTTTCCATGTAGGGGCGGTAGATGTCCCAAGTGGTTTCGAGTTTCGCCATCCAGAAAGCTGGAATGGCGATTTCCTTCTGCGGGGCTTCGTCGGATTTGTGGGCGGGCGAAGCGGGGGCAGAGCCGATTTTATATTTTCCAGCAGGGATGGGGATGAGGTCGATTTTTGAGCCAGCGGCGAGGGGGACTTCTTGGGTGTAGGCCTCGTGCTTCGCGGCCTCGGCTTTTTGTTTGGCGATGATCTTATCGTAAATCGCTTTGGTCGTTGGGAGAAGGTGAGGATTTGGGAGTTCCTCTGCAGCCATGGCGATGCCGAAGAGGATTGGGATGATGAGTAAGTATCGTTTCATGTCAGAGAATACGGTGGGAAATAGACAAAGATTCAGTGAATCAAAGAGATTTTTTGGAGAAGTTGCCGATCAGGGAGGCGAAATCCAGTGGATCTGCCTTATCGGCATTGATAATGGCGATTTTCTGCATGGAGAAAATTTCCGAGATGCCTTTCTGAGCAAGGCCGACCATTTCGGACATTTGAGTGGCCGTGAACACGGCTTCTTCGCCTGAGCCCTGGACTTCGACAAACTCCAAAGACTCGGTCATCACGATGTTGAAATCGACGGTCGCGGCCTTGTCTTCGAGGTAATTGAGATCCAACACGGCGGTGTTTTCATAAATCCCCGCAGAAACGGCGGCGACGAGTTTTTTGAGCGGGAAATCTTTGATTCTTCCCTCTGCCATCATGCGGTTGAAGGCGATCGCAACTGCAACACAGGCACCAGTGACCGATGCGGTGCGGGTTCCGCCATCGGCTTCAAGCACATCGCAATCGATCCAAATCGTGCGTTGCCCGATTTTTTGAAGATCCACCACCGCGCGCATGGAGCGGCCAATCAGGCGTTGGATTTCGGAGGACCGACCATCGAGCTTGCCGCGTGAGATGTCGCGAGCTTTGCGGTCGTGGGTGGAGTAGGGGAGCATGGAATACTCCGCGGTCAGCCACCCACCGGAAACTTTTTGGGCACGCATCCAGCTGGGGATGTTGTCTTCAACCGTCGCAGAACAAATCACGCGAGTTTTACCAAAGCAGACAAGCACGGAGCCAGTGGCATTAGGAGCAACATTGGGATGAAAGGAAATCGGGCGGAGCTGGTCATTGGCACGGGCGTCAGGGCGAGTCATGGAGGCAACATGACCGTGAAATTTCAAATTTCAAAGTTCAAATTCCAAGGAAGAGGTGGAATAGACTCCCAAACGTATGTATATCAGAAATGGGAACGCCGAGTCCATAGTCGCTTGGAGCGCAGCCATTTACGCGACATGATAGGAGAGAATATCCTTTTCAGATTAAGAACTTTTCTATCAGATTTAGATTTAATGCGCGTTGGATATACGCACACGGTTTTTTAATGATAAACTTTTCGGCTGCTAAATGAATCACTCTCCTTCACAAGCTAAAGCCAAAAATGAGAGTTTCAATGATGTGACTCATTCAGGTGATAGCCGATCACTCAGCATCAGGAAAAAGCCGCGGTGGCATAACTACCTATGGTATTCGCTGATTCCATTCGGCATCATCGTAATCGGTTCATATAGTTGTTTTATTTTACAGGAACTTGGCGATGCAATCCTTGGGCGTGTGTATATGGCTGTTCTGGCCTCGGTATGCTTGTTTCTCGTCACTGGAATCTTATCCATTATCGCAGCCGCTCTATCAGCGCTAGTCGCATCCCTGGTCTTAAAGAAGAATTCAGAACCTCTGATGTTCAGGGTATACATCACCCTGATGCTTGCGATGGCTGTCCTGATTTGCACAGCTCTTCTGATGGTGGACAACTCTGGTGGTCATAAAAAGGCTGGTCATAAAAAGCAGACTTATTTTTTCCACGGCGGCCCTGAGTTTTGAGATATATTTTCTGCAGCGCTACCATTGCCAATAGGCTATAAGCTACAGCTGAACAGGATGATGCGTCCAATAGTAGGCAACGCTCCATTTCGATTTCGGCTTTTTATCTGCATTGTGCACGGCCTTTTATCTCTCTTCCTCTGATTTGAAATATCCGCCTCTTTTCTCGACGAGAACCGATCCAAGCTTTAACCAAGTGTTGGCACATGGCAGGAATAGAATTTTTACAGAGTTTGGGGATTATAGCGATCTGCGCCGCGGTGATGGTGATGGCGGGTCGGATGCTCCGTATGCCGGCGATTGTGGTGTATTTGTTGTGTGGGATTCTGGTTGGGCCGGTGTTGGGTTGGGTAGGGGTGGAACAAGGCTTGGATTTGGTTTCAGAGACGGGGATTGCGTTGTTGCTGTTTCTGGTGGGTCTTGAGCTAAGTATTGGAAAGGTGCGCGATGTGGGGAAGGTGGCATTGGTTGCCGGGTTCATGCAGGTTGTGTTGACGGCGGGTTTGGTTTTCTTGTTGGCGAAGGTTTTAGGTTTCGGCTTGGTGCCCAGTCTGTTTTTAGGAGCTACGCTGACATTCAGTAGCACGGTGGTGGTGGTGAAATTGTTAGAAGTAAAGGGTGAGTTTGATAGTTTGTATGGTCGAATCGGGTTAGGGGTTTTGTTGGTTCAGGATGTGGTGGTGATTGTGCTGCTGACATTTCTTGCGGGATATTCAGGCGATGCTGGGCAATTGGATTTTGTTGCGGTTGGGAAGGGATTGTTGAAAGCGTTCGGAGGGATGGCGGTGTTGTTGGTTGCGGCGATGATTGCCTCGAAATACATTTTACCGAAACCGTTCAAATGGGCGGCGAGGTCACCGGATGTTTTATTAATTTGGGCGCTGTCGTGGTGCTTTCTGATGGTGATATGTGCGCATTTTTTCCATCTCTCAGTGGAGGTGGGTGCGTTTCTTGCGGGGATGAGTTTGGCGCAGCTTCCTTATAACGAAAATTTACGTCGCAGGGTGCATCCATTGATGAACTTTTTTATAGCGGTGTTCTTTGTAACCTTGGGAATACGTATGGATATGACAGGGGTCGGAGAAAACTTGGGCTCGGTCACGGCATTTTCTGCGTTCGTTTTAATTATCAAGCCGCTTATTTTCTTGGGGATATTGGGATGGTTGGGTTATGGTCGAAAGACCGCATTTCTAACAGGTGCGACTTTGGCTCAGACTAGTGAGTTCTCTTTCATCCTCGCTGGGTTAGCGATGAGTAAAGGTTTGATTGATGGTGAGATTTTATTGGTTTCTGCATTGGTTGGGGTGGTGACCATTGCGATTTCGTCCTACATGATCATCTACAACCACGGTATGTATGCATGGGCACTCAAGGCGGGATTGCTGAGATGGAAATTTTTCGATGGAAAACCCGAGATCACGGATCGGATTGTGCATGCAGGTCAAAATCTGCAAGGGCACATCATTGTGGTTGGGATGAATACCTTGGGTAGAAACTTGGTGGGGCGATTGGTAGATAAGGGCGAGGATGTGCTGGCGATTGATACCGATCCTGTGAAGCTTGAAGGATTGCCTGGTAGAAAATTATTAGGCAGTGTGGGGTATCTCTCGGTGCTTCAAGAGGCAGGTTTTTCCCGAGCTAAGTTGATAGTTTCAGCTCTGCAAATTGAGGAGATGAATGATCTGCTTGCTTATCGTGCGAAGAGCGTGGGTGTGCCGTGTGCGATCCATGTGGTGGATTTTTCCGTAGTGGATAACTTATTGGATTTGGAGACCGATTATCTGATTGTTTCAAAAGTGGATGGGGTCAAAGCACAGCTTGCCAAGTTGAGAGAAATGGAGGTGCTGAAATGAACCTGTTTGCCTTATTGCTCGGCGCGGCGGCAATTGCTTACGGGGTGGCGAAATATTTTCGTCTGCCATCGGTTCCAGTGCTGATTGCGTCGGGGATGTCGCTGAGTTTCGCTGGATGGGTGCCTAGCGAATTGAGTATTGGCAACGGCGCGGGATCGATGAATATGCTGGAGCTCGGTCTGGTGTTTCTGGTGTTTTCCTCGGGCGTTGAGTTCAATCCCAAACGATTCACGAAATACAGAAAAGCGGTTGTATGGGTCGCCGCCGTTCAGTTTCTCCTAGCGATGGGAATTGGTATTCTCTTCGCCAAGTTGATGGGCGTGCGGACTTTGGAGGCGGTTTACTTGGGTGGTGGTTTAGCAGCGAGTTCGACCTTGGTGGTGCTGCGGCATTTGCAGTCGCGTATGGCGATGTTTGAGCCGTACGGTCGGGTGGTGACAGGGGTTCTGTTGCTGCAGGATGTGTCGCTGGTGTTGTTGATTGTCTTGCTCTCGCGTGTCGATGGTGGGGGATGGAACGTGGGTAAAGGTTTGTTAGAGGTCTTGGTTCTCGGAGTATTTGCTTGGTTGGTACAACGATTCGTGATTCCCAAATTGGTTTCAAAATTCAAACCCGATGAGGAGAACTTGCTCCTGTGGCTGGTTGCGGTTTTGTTAGGATTTGTCGGTATCGCTTCGTGGTTGAAACTGCCATTGATCGCCGGTGCTTTCATGGGTGGTTTCGTGTTTTCTGCATTTCCGCTCAACGGTCTGGTGCGTGGGCAGTTGTCTTCCTTGGTCGATTTCTTCCACGCGATGTTTTTCGTTGCGCTCGGGGCATTGTTGGGAATTCCGGATTGGGAACATTGGCTGCAGGCAGGGATCTACTCTTTGGTGGTGATTGTGGTGACGCCGCCATTGGTTGCGTTGGTGGCGGAGTGGCGTGGGCTCAATGCACGGGCTGCGATCGAGACCGGTCTGTTGTTGGCTCAAACGAGTGAGTATTCCTTGCTGCTAGGTTTGAGCGGTGTGGTGCTTGGACATGTGAGTGAGGATGTATTTTCGGTGTTGGCTCTGACGACCGTGATCACCATGACCATGACTCCTTTTTTGGGTCGGGAAGTGGTGGCGAATTTTCTACTGCCGTTTCATCCATGGCGAAAGAAAGGCAAGCCAGTTGAAACGCCCAAAGGGCACGTCTTGATCTTGGGATTTGGATCGGCGGGAATGTGGACGGTTAAACCTTTATTAGCTCAGGGCGAAGAGGTGGTGGTGGTGGATGACGATGCGGCGGTGTGCCGATCTCTGGCCGCTAAGAACATTGCCTTCATTAGGGGTGATGGAGCTGAGGTGGATGTATTGGAGAAAGCCGGGGCCCGCGATGCGAAGTTAGTCATCGCGTCGATGCGAAGAGTCAGCGATGCGCTGACCGTATTGCGCTATGTGAAAGGCGTGCCAGTGGTTGCTCGTGTGTTTGAATTGGAAGACGAGAAGCGGATCAGGGACGCGGGAGGGATTCCCGTGATGAATTCAGATGCCGCAGCGGAGACGTTCATGGCGTGGATGGAGTCTCGGGCGATTGAATCAAACCCCTAGGTCCTATTTTACCTCATTTCGGATTTGAAACTCTTGCTTTAAATTATTCTATGGGTGTATTTCTGGGCAGAAGATAACTCATGAAACCTATCATCCTTTCCGCTGCTATCCTTTCCTCTTTCATCAGTTCGTATGCTGCTGAAATTCCGCTCAACCTTCCGCGTCCTGACGAAAAACCCGGTGATGCTTCCAAGCCTGTGAAAGTATACATCCTAGCCGGGCAATCGAATATGGTTGGGATGGGCGATATGACAGGTGCCCGTCCACCTTATCCAGCGGTTTTTCTCTCTGCGGATCCAGCCATCATTCCCGGAAAAATGCCCATAGGCACTAACCGGACGAAATCTGCCTGCGTGTGGTTCTGGAAAGATGTTCCTGCGCTCAATGCACACGGTGTCTATCAGTCCGCTGATGCAAAAGCCGCGACGGGTGCAACGGTATCTCTTTTTAAAGGAGCCTACGATCCCAAGGCAAATTACTCGAAAGTCACATCGACAAAATCCGCTACTTTTCCGCTAGGCACCGTTTCCGCCGAGATTCCATCCATCGTTGGTCCCTCCACAGCAGTCGCCAAGGCATTCATCGATGTTCCATTGACAGGTATTTATCGGGTTCATGTGGGTTACGGTGATAGCACCCACGCGTTCGCATTACTGGACGGTAAAGAAGTTTATCGCAAGGAAATCGATGGTAAACCCGTGCTCACCAAAGTGAATTTGGAGGCAGGAAAACGTTATCCCGTTGAAATCACTTATTTTAAAGCTGGCTCTGCAGCGTTCTGGTTAGAGCAGGTCGATCTTATTGGTAAAGGCGATCTCGTGACTCTGACCAAGACCGATAAGAAATTTCCTTATCTCATCGATGATGCGGGAAATTGGACAGTTCGTAATGATGTTTATTTCCAAGAAGCACGTCTAACAGAAGGTGGCAAAGGTGCTCCGATGAGTGCGGACTCCAATAAAAAATGTTTACCGAAATGCAATTCAATCGGCCCTGAAGTTGGTTTTGGTTATGTCATGGGAACTTTCCACGATGAACAGGTGCTCTTGATCAAGACCGCGCAAGGAAACCGTTCTTTGAATCATGATTTCCGCCCACCATCCAGCGGTAAGCTTACCGATTCTGATTTCGAGGGTTTTGAATACCGTGCGATGCTCAAAGGCGTGAATGAGACATTAGCAAACATCGATAAGGTGGTGCCGGGTTACAAGGGGCAGGGCTACGAGATTGCTGGCCTTGCTTGGTTCCAAGGTCATAAGGACTCGGGTGCGACCAAGGAGGAGTATGAAAAACATCTGGTCAATTTGATCAAGGATCTACGCAAGGATCTGAAAGCCCCGAGCATGAAAGCAGTGGTCGCCACGGTAGGTTTTCATGGCTATCGCATTTCTAGCGGGCCATGGAATGGCATTTGGCAGGCACAGATGGCAGTGGGCGATTCCAAACAGCATCCCGACTTCGCTGGCAATGTGGCTTCTGTTGATACGCGTGATTTCTGGCGTGAAATCGAAGAATCACCAAAAGGTGAGGATTATCATTACAACCGTAACCCAGAAACCTATTTGTTGGTTGGTGAAAGCATGGGTCGTGCGATGGTGCGCATGCTGGGTGGTAAAGCCGCGGAGATTCCGAAAACGGATAGAGAGGCAAAACTCGCTGCCGAGATTGCTGCGGAAGCAGCCAAGCCAGTTCCTACGGAAGCACAAATCGCTGCATCCAACGCGGCTGTTAGACCGATGATTATAGATGGGTTGTTTGCAGGATTTCTCGAAAATCCACGCAATCAAGCTCCCTTGCAGGAATTGTTGAAAGGAACCCAACCTAAGCCAGCGAAAACTCCGGAATATCTCGACGATGCGATCGATGATGCGGTTGCTTTCATGCAAGCAGCGGGCATTCAAGAATATGATTGGAAACCAGTGATCTCGGATATGCAGAAGACAACCTGGGAAATCCACGGTTTTGATATCGCAGATAGTCCCTATAAAATTAAGGCGACCGCAGCGGCTTCAGAAGAAGGTGAAGAAGAAAGCAAGCCAGCGAGGGTGGCTGCTCCAAAAGAGTTCGTAATCAAGTTGCCTGCTGGTATGGAAAATTGGTTCGCCACCGAATTTGATACGAAGAAGGCTGGATGGAAAAATGCACCTGCGACCTTTGGAGTGAAGATGGATGAAAATGTTCCTGAAGAGCTCGCATGGATTGCCAAATATCCGCTCTATCCACTCAAGCGCACGATGCCGACCACTTTCATCGAGAACGATGTGGTGCTCATGCGTAAGACATTGGAAGTTCCAGCACCTAAAGAAGGTCACCGTTATCGGATCCGTGTGAATGGCAGCATTCACGAAAATTCAGGCGAAGCATTCGCGGTTTATATCAATGGCAAAGAGCTCTATAAAATTAACCAAGGAGTGACTGCTTTCCGTAAGCAAGGACTTCGCGGGAGTCACATCTGGAAGGAGAATCTTGAGGACTTCAAAGGTGGTAAAATCACGATAGCCGTGGCCAATTACCCCATGAACAACTGGGATGCCAAAAGCTACATCCCCGCGATAGGTCCTTTGAGCGTCTGGCTAGAGGAACAAAAACTTCCTCCAATCAAACCATAAATGGGGTCTTGGCTTTAAAAGTCATGGGTCGATTACTTTGGTGATTGATGATTTTTTCGGAGAGATAACAATCAACGGCGTGAAGCAGGCAGCATTGGGATTTTTTGATTCGGGAGTGGGTGGATTGACCGTGGTCCGTGCGGTACAAGATTTGTTGCCGCATGAGAATGTGATTTATCTGGGTGATACCGCGCGGCTTCCTTATGGATCGAAAAGCCCCGAGACGATTCGTCAGTTTGCGGAAGAAGATGTGAAGTTTTTGTTATCCAAAGGAGTGAAAGCGATCGTGGTGGCATGCAACACCGCAACCGCGCATGCCCTACCTGCTCTGCAGCAGAAATTTGAAATCCCTATCATGGGAGTGATTTTGCCAGGCGTGGAAGCAGTGTTAGCAGATCCCAACGCAGAGCGGATCGGTATCATCGCGACGCGTGGCACGATCGGTTCACACGTCTACCAGCATGCGCTTGCGACGCGTCGGACTGGATTAATGATTCACGGAATCGCAGCTCCATTGTTGGTACCGCTAATTGAGGAAAACTGGATTTCAGAAGACGTCACCAAAGAGGTTTTACGAAAATATTTGCAACCCTTGATGGATAAGGGGATCGATACCTTGATGCTGGCTTGCACTCACTATCCCTTATTGGTTCCGGTGCTCAAAGAAGTTTTGCCTACTGACGTGCGCTTGGTGGATTCTGCGACAACCTGTGCCGAGCATTTGAAATTGATGTTAGAAAAAATCCAACTCCTCTCTGATAGCGAGGAAAACGGCAAGTTGGAAATTTATTTGACCGATCTTTCAGAGCAGTTTGAGGAACTAGCAAAGCGGTTCTTGAAAAGATCGACAGGAAAGATACGGAGAGCGGTGGTGGGGTGAAATTTCAAGTTTCAAGTTTCAATGAAGAGAGGCTGTTTGATGACTCTCTATTGGAGTTTAAAGTTTAGAGTTTAAAGTTTTCCGGCAGCCATGGATCAAACTCCGCTGGAGGAGGGGCGGTGAAGGAGAGTTTTTTTCCGGTGACGGGATGGTTGAAGGAAAGTTTCCAAGCGTGCAGGAGGAGTCTTGGGGTGGGTAGGGAATGTTTTTTGGTGTAGATGGGATCGCCTAGGATGGGAGTGCCAATGTGTTGAAGGTGGACGCGGATCTGATGGGTGCGCCCAGTATGGAGGTGGCAGAGGACGAGAGCGGTTTTGGTGGCTAGGTCAGGGGCGATGACCTCGTAATCGGTTATCGCGGTTTTGCCGCCCGGTGGAGAAATGACAGCCATTTTCTGGCGATTCACGGGATGGCGGCCGATGTGGGTGAAGATGGTATCCTTCTCTTTAGTGGGAATGCCATTGGTGACGGCGAGATAGATTTTCTCCATCGTCGAGCGTTCGGAAAACTGGTGGGCAAGGCCTTGATGAGCGGCGTCGGTTTTCGCGATGACTAAGCAGCCAGAGGTGTCTTTATCGAGGCGGTGGACGATACCGGGTCGCTCGACTCCGCCGATCCCTGAGAGTTTGCCTTTGCAATGATGGAGCAGGGCATTAACGAGAGTGCCGTCTGGATTTCCGGGGGCGGGATGGACTACCATACCGTGGGCTTTGTGGAGGACGATGAGGTGTTCGTCCTCGAACAAGATATCGAGTGGAATGTCTTGGGGGCTCGCCACGTCCGGAACCGCCTCTGGGATCACGATGCTGATTTCATCTCCAGCCGAAATGCTGTCGCGGGGCTTGGCGGGTTTGTCGTTCAGCAAAATGTATTGCTCGCGGATCAGATCCTGAATTCGGGAACGGGAAAGCTCTGGGATTTTCCCAGCAAGGAATGCATCCAAACGATCGTGTTTTTCGGTGACGGTGAGATGCATGGGAGAATGAGATCCGTATACGTTTTAACCCGAATACCGAAGTTGAAAATGAATTCTGGCAAATTTACCACTGAGGCACAGATAATTACTGAGTTCACGGTGTAAACTTAAAAAGTGAATGACAGTGTTCTCTAAAACCTCAGTATCTCGGTGGTAAAAATTGCTGTAATCGTTCTAACTTTGGAATTCAGGTTTCAAACGAAGGCAACGAGAAAATGGAGAAGGTGAAGTTAAGCGGTGATGGCTTGGGTTAGGACTTCCCGGATGATGGTGATGTGTTCATTGGGTAGCGGATTGTGAAAGAGCGCACCAAGTATAGCGATTCCGTTTAGGGTTTCGCAGGGGATGAGCTCTAAATTTGCATCGGGGCCGAATTTGACGCGAACGTTATGGGTTTGCTTGGCTTGAAGAATGAGATCTCTTGCGATGAAATGGAGGCGTCCGTGGTGGCTTTCATCGTATATGACCGTACCAGTATGATCCAAAATAAAGATTTCTTTTGCAGAGAAATTTTCTATCAACCAGTTGCGGATAATTTGAAAGCGGCTATCTAACAGTGTGGTGACTTTTGGTTCAGGCGCGACTTTTACGACTTTGTTGATTTTACTGAAAGCGGCAGGATTACTTGGAGCGGGATTATTCGGAGTCGGAGTTGATACCGCAACGCTCGGAGTTGGAGCGGGAGTTGATTTAGGAACGCTTGGAGTAGGAGCCTTTGCAAGAACCTCAACAGGTTTGGGTGAAAGGACAGGAGGAATATCTTTTTCCGTTTCATCGGTATCGATGAAGCCCACGAAAGACGTATCAAAGCCAGAGTTTGTGGAAACGATACGGCTTTGCTCGACCGGGCGTAAGAGTTTTTCGGCAAGTTGTCTGACCGCTGTGGGGTCAATCCATGGATTAATCGGATCCATTTGGTTTTAGGGTGTGGGTTGGCGATGGGTTATGTTGAGCTTGGCCTGTATTTCTTCACGGATGGAGTCGAAAACATTTTCGGAAATTTCACCACCTTCGAGAATGGCGACAGGGAGGCCTTTCGCGCTGGCACGTATATAAATGTCATCGCGAGGGACGGCGGTTTTAAAAAGCATTTCTTCTGGGAGGAGTTCGCGCAGAGCTGTAGCAGCTTCGTGGCTTTCCTGGAGATTGTATTGCAACATCGTGAGGCAAATTCCGAGCACGTGCAGTCGAGGGTTGATGATACGGATGCGATTGAGGCCTTCTAAAACTTTCGGGACAGAGCGGATACCCAAGGGTTCGGCTTGCTGTGGAATCATTACGGCATTGCTGGAGGCGATAATATCGTTGCTCAGTCCGAATAGGCCGGCGGCGGTATCAATAATGCAAATGTCATATCCGCGGGCGGCGATTTGGCTGAGAAACGTCCGCACGCGGGTGAGGTGTGAGCCGGAAGAGCCGTTTCCTGCCTCGTAGTCGCTAGCCTGACCCGCTGCGACGAGGGAGAATGTTTTCAGTCGTGTGGGGACAACCAGGCGCTCCATGGGAGTGCTCGGATCGGCCAAATAATCGTAAAATCCCACCAATAAGCGCGATTGGCGGGTCAGGGATAAACCGACGGAGCCTTGGGGGTCGGCATCGACGAGTAGGGTATTGAAGCCCGCACGAGCGAAGGCGTGGGCAAGATTGATGGACAGGGTGGTTTTACCCACACCTCCTTTTTGGCTTGAGATGGCGATGCTTATCACGCGGAAAGTAAATTCGAGTTGCGGGAGATTATCGAAGCATCAAGCTAGCGAAAGTCTTTTCTTTAAAGGGAGTAAATTCCCCAGAATTGGGGGCGAGGGGGGCTCTTTTTAGTAGGGTGTCTCTGCGCTTGCACTTTCTGGCAAAAAGGTGGTTAGATGCTCGCGACAAAAGCCCTTAGACATCCTTATGAATTTCCCATTTTTCCCGACGCTTAGTTTATTTAGCCTTTTGGTTCTGGTCCAGGTCTCTGCGGATACCGTTCTATTAAACAATGGGAAGAGTTTTGAAGGGACGGTTATTTATGAAGATGATACTTATTACCTGGTTGAGATTAAGATCAGCGAGGGGATTAAGGATGAGAAGAAATTCCTGAAGACTGAGATCAAATCGATTACAAAACAGTCGCCTGATATTAGAGACTTTGAGGAGTTGAAAAAATTAGCACCTGCGCCAGATCTGCTGGGTTTGATGGAATATGAAGTGAGGGTTAAGAAGTTTGAGAGTTTCATTAAAAAATATCCAACTAGCCCAAAGCTTGCGGAAGCTAAAAAAATGAATGATGCACTTTTCGAGGAACTCGAGGTCGTGCGACAGGGGGGGATTAAATTTTCCGGAAAAATGATTCCGGCAGATGATTATTTATCCAATGCATACGCCTACGATGAGTCGATTGCTGCCCATAAAATCAATCGTGAAATTATTAATGCGAATTTGCTTGGGGCAATGAGGTTATTTACGGATTACGAAATGAATTTTTCAGAAGGTAAAGCTAGGGCTGAGCTTATTCCGAAAATCAAACAAGTGCTGCAAGTTTACAAAACTAATTTGTCTGAAGGTATCGAAGGATATGATGCACTAGAAAAATTACGTGGAGTAGGTCTGGAGAGTATGACACCTGAGGATAGGGAAAGAACTGAGCGCGCCTTGGATGACCAGATGAAGAGTTTGAAAGAGAGATTTAATCGTGAAAAAAACATGAAGGGTGCGTGGATCACTCCAGATGAAAATTATAAGGAATCAATGGTTGAAGCGCTCCGGCAGGTTGAGAACGAAATCAAACGTCTCGATAGTCCACCTAAAAATTCGACTGTAGTTATTGTTTCAAGGGAAGAAGCTTATCGCCAAGCATGGGAGAAATTGCCAAATGCCACAGCAGCTCAACAAAAAGCGATTTTAGAGAATCTTAAACGTGATCGTATGCCTGAGTCTTATCTAGTTAAACTCAAAGAGCGAATTACTCCTCAGCAATAATAGCAAAAAATTTTAAACTTATGAGTCAACGAATTGCCAAGAGTAGTAGGAAAACCGCGGAGACTAAAATAGATCTATGCATCAATTTGGATGGTGACGGTTCCGCTGAAATTAAGACTGGAATTCCGTTTTTTGATCACATGCTCACGCTTTTTTCCAAGCATGGTTTGTTTGATCTGAATCTCTCCGTGAATGGTGATATCGACGTTGATTTTCATCACACCATTGAAGATACAGGAATCGTGCTCGGGGAGTGCATGCGCGAGGCGTTGGGAACGAAGGAAGGGATCCGTCGTTACGGTTGTGCGTATTTGCCTATGGATGAAACCCTAGCTCGGGTGGTTGTGGATTTGAGCAATCGTCCGCACTTAGAATTCCGTGCACCAGCAGGAACGCCTTCTGCACCTAATATGCCGTTTTCTTTGGTTGAGGAGTTCTGTCGTGCTGTGGCATCCAATCTACGTGCGAACATCCACGTCGAGGTGCTTTATGGCCGCGACGGTCACCACGTTGCGGAAGCCATTTTCAAAGGCCTGGCGAGGGCACTTCGTGAAGCCTGTGAAAAAGATGCACGGGTGAAAGGAATTCCTAGCACCAAAGAAGCGCTGTGAAGGTTGGATTGTTAGATTACGGCGGAGGCAATCTCCGTAGTGTGGCAAATGCTTTGCACGCGCTTGAAGTGGATCCTGTGGTGGTGAGTAAGCCAGAACAGCTTGAAGGCCTGACTCATCTCATTCTTCCCGGACAAGGGGAGTTCGGCGATGTGATGGCGCAACTTGCGAAGCGTGATTTGGTCGATGCATTGAAGCTATGGCTTGCAGCCGGTAAACCGTATTTCGGAATCTGCGTGGGTTATCAAATTTTGTTTGAAGGCAGCATCGAGGCACCGGGAGTTGAAGGTTTGGGATTGATCAAAGGCAACTGCGTTCGTTTCCGCGAAGAGGCTGGAAAAAAAATCCCGCAAATGGGTTGGAACGCCGCTTGTCCGGATCAACCAGTTTCGCATTTCTGGGAGGGTCTTGGTAAAGAACCGTATTTCTATTTCGTGCATTCTTATTATCCCGTGGTGGAAGATTCGACCTGGGATGTTTCTCGTACGAATTATGCGGGAGAGGAGTTTGCGGCTTCGGTTGAGAAAGGGAAGATCCTGGCCTGCCAGTTTCACCCAGAAAAAAGCCAGGATGCGGGACTGCGTTTGATCCGTAATTTTTTGGATCAGGCTTAGCTTAAAAAGAAAAAATACCGCCGGCCGGACTCGAACCGGCACGCCTTTGAAAGCAACGGATTTTAAATCTGAAGCGCAAAATTCTTTTCCTTATAGAATAAGGGCTTTTTCTGACCATAAAACCTCATTTTCACCATGTTCTTGACTTTTGAAGGCACTTTGGGCACACTTTTTATATGTCCAGACAGACCAAACTTGCAGTTACCGAAGATACAAAACGAGGCCGCTTTAAAGTGGACGTGCCCGCTTCTATCTCAGAGAGCGGGAAGCGTGAAAGACACTGGTTTAAGACCATCACCGCCGCCAAAGCTCACGCCCTGAAGCTTAAAAAAGAGGTCAAGGAGGTAGGGCAAGGGGCGACTATTATTAAACCCGCTCTTGCAGAATCCGCGCAACGTGCCGCTGAGATTTTAGATCCTTGGGGAATCTCGCTAGTAGAGGCGGCACGGATGGTTGCTGAGATCCGCAAAGCGCAATTAAACAGTCGTTCAATTACCGATGCAACCGCCGCTTGGATATTGGCTTGCGAGTCTCTCAGACCCAGAACGCTAGGCGGATATACCCAAACAGTCGCCAAGCTCAAACAATCGTTTGGAGATAGTCTCCTTACCTCGATCACCGCCGCTCAGATACAAGAAGCAGTTTGCCCGCTGGGAAGCTCAGGCGCAGCGGTGGAGGGGCACTTGCGAAATGCAAAAGCCTTTTGGAGATGGTGCGCGAAAAAGGGATGGTGCGACGCTGACGTTTTCAATGGCGTGGAAATGCCGAAGGGTGGACGGGATAGCGATGAGATCCAGATTCTCACCGTGGAACAGGCAAAGAAACTTTTGGAGGTTGCCGCCCAGCATTACCCGCAAGCCGTTCCTCATTACGCCTTGCAGCTCTTTGCAGGTATCCGCGCCGAGGAGGTCAAACGATTGGATGAGGAACACGTCACAGCCGACGGAATAGAGCTTTCTGCCGAGGTCACGAAGAAAGGCCGCCGCCGACACATTACCCCAAACGAAACCCTTTCAGCATGGCTCACAGCCTACCCATTCAGACCTTGCGACAACTGGAGGGAGATAGACAACGCTTGCCGCCGGTTGACTGGCTGGGCGGTGGAATCGCGCTTGTTGAAAGAGCCACCCGCCGCAACGCTGGGCGCATGGCCTCAAAACGCTCTCAGGCATTCTCATGCCTCTTATGCCGTCGCGTTTGGTGTGAAGCTCGAAACCTTGCTTTTTGAATTCGGACACTCAGGAAATCAAAACCTATTGCGTCAACACTACGTCGGCAGAGCGAGCAAGAAAGACGCTCTCTCGTATTACTCAATCGCGCCCGAAGGCGTTAAAATCAAACTCGTGAAATCAGTCGCATGAAAACCGACAAAATCCCCGCCGCATCCTTTCCTAAAATTCCCGACTCTTTGCTCATGCGAGTAATAGAAGAATGGAGTCTTCCGCGTAAAAACCAAAACCTTCCCCGCAGATCACAGGACGCTAGAAAACTAGCGATGCGCTTGCGAAAGACTCAGGCAGCAACTCAGAAAGACAATGGGTTTTTAATTGGTAAATCCGACACTTGGCAAAACATCTCGGAGTTTCTAAATGCGGCAATGATGCAGAATGACTTTAAAACCCTGGAAGCATTTTGTGAGGGCGTTCTTGAATTCTCAGGCATTGCTGAACCAGTCGCTAGCGGGGATGCTGGGTTGCTTCAGATGATTGCACCAACATCTGACCCCGCTTCCGTGCAACGCGTGGAAATCGCAAGGGCAATACTCATTCTTCAAGATCGGAAAGGTTTTCCACCCTATCAATCGGAAATCATCGAGTATCTATCAGATCGAGCGCGGGGGGATAAAATCCAAAACTTATCCGCCGAAAAGCTCTCAAAGATTCTCAAGGAATTGGAATTGAATAAATACTTACCCAATGCGCGAGTGAATCCGTAGTTGTCTCGAAAACCTTTTTTCCAGCCAATCACGAAAGCGGAATGTGTGGTTAAGTTTTGTAGGGTAATGAATAAACCACCCTGCACCGAAACACAAGAACCCGCTGCCCTAGTGGCCGCCCCGGTTATCGCCCGCCGCATTTCTGCGACGCCTCGTTATATCCTCCAACTCGCTGCCGCTGGGAAAATCCCAGTTGTTAGAATTGGTCAAAAGTGTGTGCGATTTGATCCGCACGCAGTCGCTCAAGCACTAGGCTTTATCTGGGAGGGAGCGGCACAATGAATCACGCAACTAAGCAAGACCTTTTTGCCGAGGCTAAAGGCAAGATCACAATCTTTGATGCGTGGGAAATGTTAGGTTTGAACGGTGAACCAAAGACCACTTGTAAAAGCCCGTTTCGTGAAGATCGATCACCGAGCTTTTCGATTCATTCCGAAGGTAAGGCGTTTAAAGATCACGCAACCGGAGACGGCGGCGACGTTATCGAATTCATTCGTTTGGCAATCGGTGGAGATCACCGAGACGTCAGGGAATGGCTAGGAGATAAGCAGGCTATTGACGCGCCGACCTACGCCCCAAGGACTGAGCCTAGACCAGCGCAAGAAATCATTCCGGAGCTGCCGCCCGAGTATGAACCAGCTCACCGCGCAGCCCGCTTTGCTTTGTTCGATGCTTGCGCCCGCCGCACGCCTCGCGCTCATGCGGTATCGAAAGAGTTAGGCGTAAGTATTGAGACATTGCAGGAGCTCACCTACTCAAGTGACGCCCTAGGAATCGAAGAAGATTACATCATGTATCTTTACGAAACCGGAGCGAAACGAAGGAACCGCCAAGGGTCAACCGGAGCGCGCTTTGTTTGGACTTGTGGCCGCGCCGTCTTGCCTTGGAGATGGCACCTCGCCGCCCGCCCCGAAGTCAGGAAAGTGATTGTTTGTGAAGGTGAAAGCGATTGTTGCGCCGCCATCGAAGCAGGACTTGAAAATCTTTATCCAAAGGACGGCACGCCTGCTTGCGTGGTTGTCGCCAGCCCGGGGACATCATTCCCGAAGGATTGGGGAGGATTATTCAAAGGCAAGCAAGTGATCTTGCTTTTTGACCGTGACAAAGCAGGACAAGAAGCCGCCCAAAAAGTTGCCAAGATTGTGGCACCTTTCGCCGCTTCTGTGAAAATCGCAAAATGGGAAGGGGTGGATTCATTATGAGCAAGGAACCACCCAAAGACGCCCGCGCACTACTCGCCGCCGCTGGCAAGCAAGCCGTTCGTGATCTAGCAGAAAACGCTGAGGAATGGAAAGACGAAGAGCCGGAGGCACAAGCAACCACCGGAGCATTTCCTTTAACCCGAGCAAGTGACATTTCAAAGCCCGCTGAGATTGTGGACATCGTGGAAAAATTACTCACAGCTGGAGGCGCAAGCGTGCTTTACGGAGCGAGCAACACCGCGAAGACATTTCTTGTTCTCGACATCGAAGCAGCAATTGCCACAGGCCAGCCATTCCGTGATGATTTACGAGTTGAGCGCGGCGCGGTAATTCACGTTGCCCTCGAAGGTGAAGCAGGGATTACAAACCGCGTGCTTGCTCTCAAGAAGTCCGGAAAGCTACCCGATACCGCCGAGCTTTATCTTTGCTTTCATCCTATCAGTTTGCTCTCGCAACCCGACCGCGCCCGACTTGTGGACACGATAAGAGAAGCAACAAGAAGAGCATCACTCCCGGTGCGCTTGGTTGTGATTGATACGCTCTCCCGAGCGATGGCTGGCGGGGATGAAAACGGAGCCGGAGACATGACTATGGCGGTGAGTGAAATTGACGCCATAAGAGCCGCAACAGGCGCACACGTTATGCTTGTGCATCATTGTGGCAAAGATGAGGCGCGGGGAGCAAGGGGACACTCTTCCCTTCGTGCCGCCGTCGATACTGAGATTGAAGTCTCTCGCGACGATGCCAGCGGAATTTCCACCGCTTTCATTACAAAGCAAAGGGACTTGCCGAAAGGTGAACCGATGCCCTACCGCCTCAAAGTTGTGGAGCTTGGAACAGATCGCCGGGGAGAAGACATCACCTCATGCATAATCCAACACGAAGACGCATCACTTGCTGCGACACGGGGAAAGAAAGGCAGGGGCAAGACTTATCACGCCGACCAACTGCTAGGCTTACTTCCTGCAAAGAATGTTAAGGAATGGCAAGCGGCCGTTATGAATGAAACAGGAATGAGCCGATCAAACTTCTATGATCTTAAGGCGGAATTAAAGAGCCGAGGTGCCTTCTATGAATCATCCGCCGGGCTTCTCAAATCATGAAGTCCAGAAAGTCCAATAAGTCCAAAAAGTCCAAAAAGTCCAAAATGGACTACCGGCACCAAGTCCAGAAAGTCCAACAACTCTTTAGAGTTGGACTTATTGGACTAATCAAACCGGATGCATGAAATCCCACAGAAACCTAACAAATATATAGAAAAAACATGAAACCAAATTCAAAAAACACAATCTACGAAATCAACGCCCTCCGCTGCTTAGGCGGTGGATCGAAACGCAACCGCACCGACCTCCGAAGTCTGCCGCATGAAGTTATCCACCGAGGCCGGAGGATGGCACCCGCCCGGCTCTACAAGATCGAGGACGTTCTTTCACTGCGTAAAGCTCACTTTGCGAAGTGGAAAGATGAACTCGCTCCCACAATCCCAAAATCATGCAGTACATACCATCGATAATTCACGCTTTAGACCACCTCCTGCTTGTATTCCGAACGCTATTCCTGATCTGCCCAAACTTTAGTTGCAATGATCGACAGGGTGACATGAGTATTTTCTTAGACACCGAAGCCGACCCGTCACAGATGCACCCTGTGGAATATCTTGAGCCGTTAGAAAGTGTGCGCGATCAATATGACGCAGCAGAATTCTGTGAAAAGCTCTTCGATGCCGTCTATGACTTCAAAGGTGCAGGCGGGGCGACCTACTTTCAGACAGCATTTCGGCGCTTTGTTGCCATCACCGGGCTTGTGCGCCCAGACCTCCTGAGGGGGTTATCACAAATCAAGATTGGTGAGGCTTTAAACTGCACCAGCGCAAACGTCAGTAAACTTTCCTATCAGATGGCAAAGAGGCTAGGGATCGAAGGAGCTAATCACCAGAGCGAGGAAGGAAGGCAGAATCGCAGAGAGGGGCAGCTGACCAAGTCGATCGTGCCGAAGTGTCCACCAAGGCTTTCACATGCTGAGTCTGTGAAGCTAGCCTGTGAATCCGCCAAGGCGAAAGTTGGCACGCGCAACTATTGGTCGAAGTTCGAGGTTCAGTCTCTGCGTGAATCTGGATTGATTGATGAGGACGACCTTCCGACCTCGAAAGGAAAAATCTACTTTGAAAGCAACCTCAGCATTGGCGCCCTAGCCTATCTCTAGCCGATTCGTGAAACTTGTGGGGCGTTATGACAGCAAGACCGTTGCGCGAGGTTGTAGGGCCACCCACCGCCCCACTTGAAGGCTTCCGTCACCATCGCTCCCTCTGAGGTTTCGGCTCTCTTGGTCACTAAACATGGGTTTTGCAAAAATTCACCCCTTTGATTCAAATATGAAAAATACAGTTTTAAAAACAAAACCCAAACCTGCGCAGGAAATGGATGTCACAGTCGAAGCAGTTGCCTTAGCTCAGTTGTTTGGATTGACCCCGACACGGATCTCTCAGCTTGGCAAAAACGGGACATTGCCAAAAGCAAAGGCTCGCGGGAAATACCTGCTCTTGCCTTCGGTAAAAAACTACATCGCCATGCTGAGGAATCAGAGATTGGACGCATCCCAAAGTTGCTCAAATATCAGCGAGGAAATCTTGCAAGCCCGGTTGCGCAAACTCAAAGCCGAGGCCGCAGCCAAGGAGCATGCGCTAATGGTCGAAGAAGGCCGCTACGTCACCAATGAATCACAGGAGCGCGAGGGATTAGAAGCCGGGCAGATTATCAAGCAACTCGTTCTCAAAATCCCATCCGATCTCCCGCAGATTCTCGTCGGCTTAGATTATCCCGACGCGGTGAAGAAGTGTGAAGATTACGCATACGACATGCTCAACGAAATGACCAATATTTACAAATCATGAATTACCACAACCACCCATTCATCGCAGGACTTATAGCAGGAGCAACCGGCAAGTTGAAATGCGGACATCAGTATATGCGTGTCACCATCCCACAGCTTGCTAAAAAATATGACGTCACACCGCGCACCATCGCACGATGGAAAAAGGCTGGCGTGAAAGTGACCGAACCGCTCGCAGTTGCCGCGCATTTATCCGCATCCAAAAACCCCAAACTTTCGACCTTGGCTGCATGCGCTGCCGAGCTTGATAAACTCTCAAAATAACAAACCAAAAATCTCATGTTAACCATTATAAAAAATGTCGCTGGTAAGCTACAAATCCCAGTTACCCGTCGCAATGCTCTAGGCAAAGTCGAAACCGTCAATCTAACCACGGAAGAGGCGATTGCGTATTCAAAGAAAATCGCGTCCGATTGCAGAGCTGGGATCATCTCCAACGCAGTCACCGGCACTCCCGCGAGCCGCGATCAGATCAATAGGATCAATGCCCTCGAATTAAAACAGAAGCAGCTCCAGGCTCGCCTCGTTTTAATGAGGGAACAGAAGGCTACAATGAAGAAGCTAGTTGCAATCAAAGGCGCAACGAAAACTCTTCGTGAACAGATCAATTCAATACCAGATGCAGTCAAACGCCAAGCTGCACGGATCGCAAACTGGAACAAACTTACCAAGTAATTTATGAACACCATACAAGACCGCATCCCGCCTATCGTTGCCATGCCGCTCGAGGTCAAACTTTCAGCATCTAACAAGACCGCTATCAAAACTGCCTTAGCTAAACTCGAAGATCTTACGCTGCGTGGTCGCACAGTCAATACCACTGCGTTATACAATCACTACAAAGAGACTCTCAGCCGCTTTGCAGCGGGAACAGCCACACTCGATCAAGCTCTTGCTCTGTCCGTCCTAACAGGCACTAGCGATGCCGACCGCACGCGCATTGCACAAGGATTGCAACAAGCCCTCCATTCGGAAGAGCTGGCAACTTTGAAGGAGGTTTCACCCGCCATCATCGATGCATTCACCCAACGCACCGAAGCACTTCGTCTCAAATCCGCAGCCATAGAAGTTAGCGAGCGAGAAAATGCTGAGGCCTGTGGAATTCCTTTTGAAGCATCAGAAACATGCAAGCGCGTTCATGCGACATTCCTGCATAACCTCGAACGCCTAAGAGCCATTCGGGACAAAGCTGAACTTCCGAGCAAGGCGGAATTGAAGGAGCTTGCTGCTGCCTAGAAATTTTCGGGGCTTGAACCCCGCGTGTGTAGGGAGAAGTATAACTGCCAGTAGGTTTCATTCCCTGCTGGCAGTTTTTTTGCAATCAATCGCCCCGCTTGGCTTCGGTCAGGTGGGGCTTTTTGTTGTAGAGTTAAAAATTTAGAGGCACAATTCGGGCACACCCTCTTTTTTCTGTTAGGCTTTTTTCTGTTAGGCTTTCGCCTCTAGCCTTTTAACTGTAAAGAATACCGCCGACCGGACTCGAACCGGTACTCCGTTGAAGGAAACGGATTTTAAATCCGCAGTGTCTACCATTCCACCACGGCGGCATTAGATGTTTGCTGAAGCGGGGGAACTCAAGCGGCTTTTTTGGGATTCGTCCAGCAAAGTCAGTTGGGATTTTGAAATGATTCTGAAAACCTCGTGTGGTGAAAAAACTACCGAATTAAGATTCAGGCTCAGTCACTTCTTTGTCCTTTGCTGTCCGTTTGGCGGGTTTGGCTAGGATTTCGATGTAGACGGCATCCCAGTTGTTGGCGGCTGCGGCGTCGACGGGTTTGGTGATTTCGGAGACGTGGATGGTTGTGGCGGCGGGTTCATCTTTGCCGGCTCGGCAGTCGAAATCCCAGAAATCAGTTTCCTCGGGGAGTGGTTTGCGTCGTTCTCGTTTCAGGTATTTGCGGATGTCGGCTTTGATGCCTTCGACCACACGGGCGGGCTTGTGGGTGGCGGAGGTGAGAGGAAATGATTTTTTCATGGGGTGCTTGTGGAATAGCGAGGGTGGAAAGTCACGCACCGTTCATGAGAATTTGTCTTAGGCTTAATTCTTTGCCTTATTGGGCTTTGCTGCTGCAAGGGCGGGATCGGGCCAGAGTGGGTGAGGCGTGCGGGCTTGTTTCATCATTTCCACGGCCTTGGCCACCTGCTCGGGATTGGTTTCAGCAAGGTTTCTGGATTCACTCAGATCCTTTGAAAGGTCGTAGAGTTCAATGGGTTTACCTGGACCTGGGCGGACGGCTTTCCAATCTTCCCAGCGAATTGCCTGAATGCTGTTTGTGCCCTGTCCCTCGTGGAGTTCCCAGTAGAAATAATCCCGTTTCGGTGCCGGGCCTCCTTTAAGAAATTCGACCAGCGATTTCCCATCTGGTTTGAAGGTATCTGGCAACTTTGCTCCTGAGAGTTCGGTGAAAGTCGGAAGCAGATCCCAGAATGCCCAGGGCTCTTCGGTTACGCGTCCGGCGGCAACTGTGCCGGGCCACCAAGCGAATGAGGCTTGGCGGAGGGCGCCTTCATACATCCCGCGTTTGAATCCGCGATGTTTACCATCCATTGCCTGATTGAAGCGTTTGCCAATTGCGCTGTTAGGCTCGAACGATGAACCGTTATCACCTGAGAAAATGATCAAAGTGTTTTCAGCGATGCCTTTATCGCGGAGGAGTTTCACCAATGCACCAATATCTGAATCAAGGCGGGTGACCATTGCCGCATAATCTTTCTCTAGGTCGGTCCAAGGTTTGTCGGCGTAGATGCCTTGATCATCGATCTCGAATTTACCATGCGGTAGAGTTACGGCATAGAAGAGGAAGAAGGGCTTGTCTCCTTGTTGGTTCACCCACTTGAGCACGTCTTCTTGGATGAGGTTCTGTGCATAAACTTTTTTCTGCCCGTTGGCGTTTTCAGGAATCTCGAAGCGCTTGTCGTCATTATAGAGATAGGTGGGAAAATAGCTATGGGCATGGCGTTGGCAGTTGTAGCCAAAGAAGTGATCGATGCCGTTTTTAAATGGGCTACCGCTCGTATCGAACATGCCCATACCCCATTTGCCCATCGTTGCGGTTTGGTAACCTGCGCTCTTGAGGACGCTTCCAACGGTTACCGTATTCTCGGGAATGGGTAGTTGGCCTTCTGGTTTGATTTCCCGGTTTGCGCGGGTTGGGCAATGCCCCATGTGCAGACCTGTGAAAAATGAACTACGCGCAGGAGCGCAGACGCTCGTTCCTGTGTAGGCGGATGTGTAGCGCGTGCCTTCCTTGCAGAGTTGATCGAGGTTTGGTGTCTGAATGAGCTTTTGTCCATAAGCTCCTAGATCTCCCATTGATACATCATCCGAGAGGATGAAGATCAGATTAGGTTTGCGGTCATCAGCGCCGTTTGCCTTTGGAGCGATAAGGAAAAGCGGAGTCATTGCCGCGAGCATTTTGAAGAATTTGGATATCATAAAATTTTGGATGGGATTAGAAAATAAAATCACAGTTGGACGTTAATTTTTCAAAAGACTCGAGTTAGATAACTCATTCTTCATCTGTGTTTATCTGCGTTCATTTGACGAAGAGATTTCATTTTTGTGTTCGTCTATGTCCGCTTCGCTCCCATTGTGGTTCTATTTATATTCACAGTTTAACAAATTGGAATACGCGTTGCGGTATCTGAGTTTTTCAGGGAAATGCCTTATGTCCCGTTCATAAGAATCACCATTTCGCCTTTAGGCGTGCGGGCTTCAAACCACTCAAGGAGTTCCTTAGGCGTGCCGCGGTGGTAGGTTTCGAATTTTTTGGTGAGTTCGCGGGCAACGCATACTTTTGCGGTTGGGGCGATCTCCTCCAAAATTTTCAGGGTCGATACAATGCGATGTGGACTTTCGAAGAAGATTCCGGTTTCGCCGCTATCAATAACTTCCTGCATGGCGCTGCGGCGTTTGCCGGATTTCACGGAGAGAAATCCACCATAACGAAATGCATGGCAGGGGAGACCTGATCCGATGAGAGCTGTTAGAACGGCTGAAGGGCCAGGAAGAACATCGAAAGGAACATCGGCTTCCAAGCAGGCTTGCACGAGGCGGTAACCGGGATCAGAAACACCGGGCATTCCCGCGTCGCTGATGAAAGCGATGCGTTCACCTGCTTTTGCAGCAGCGACGAGTTCGGGGGCTTTGCGAGCTTCGTTGTGTTCGTGAAGTGAGACCAACGGTTTTCCTGAAATGCCGTGATGAGCGAGCAAGATGCCGGAGTGGCGGGTGTCTTCGCAAGCGATCCGATCTACGTTCTTCAAAACTTCTAACGCACGTAAGGTCATGTCGCCGAGGTTGCCGATAGGGGTGGGAACGAGGATGATTCGTCCGCCGATTTCGGGTTCTTCTGGGTTCATTTTATAATCGGCAGTTGGGGTGGTTTATCTTTTTACCGCAGAGGCGCAGAGGTCACAGAGGGAACGCAGAGAATACCATTAAATTTTTGGAAATTTGGGTTCATCACTCTGTTAGGAGTTTGCTTTTTTCAGCTTCGGTGATGGCGGTGGGGGTTCCGGTGGAGTCGACTTTTACGCTGACCATTTCGCCTGCGGCGACGAGGGTGGTGTCGGGTTTGAGGATCTGGTATTTCCAGTTGAGTGAACTATTGCCGATTTTTGTTAGACTAATCTGCACTTCAAACTTGTCTTGGAAGCGTAGAGGGCTGCGGTAGTCACATGAGATTTTCACGCGTGGCCAACCATTGCTGTTAGAAAAGACGGGAATACCAACTGAAGCTAAAAACGCGTGTTCTGCATTTTCAACGTAGCAAAGAATTTTTGAAAAATGTGCCAATCCGCTCGCATCCGTATCTGAGAAAGCGACTTCGGATTGCTGGCGATGGTGGATGTTTTCCAAAGGTTTAGTCCTCGAATTTTTTGACAAGCACGGATGCGTTATGACCACCGAAGCCGAAGCTGTTGCTGAGAGCAACTTTGATAGGGACTTCGCGCGCGACGTTAGGAACGACATCGAGATCGCACTCGGGATCTTGTTCTTCAATGTTGATGGTGGGTGGTACCACGCCATCGACGATGCCCATGACACTGGCGATGAGTTCGATGCCGCCGGCGGCACCGAGCATGTGGCCGGTCATGGATTTGGTGGAGCTTACCATCAGGCCGTTTTTCGCGTAGTCACCGAAAGCCAGTTTGATGGCTTTGGTTTCTGCGATGTCGCCAAGACCGGTGGAGGTGGCGTGCGCATTGAGGTATTGAACGTCTGTTGGATTCGTTTTGCCGTGTTTGAGTGCCATGCCGATGGCGTATGCAGGGCCCGTGCCATCGGGCGACGGCGCGCTAAGGTGGTAGGCATCTGCACTGACACCGTAGCCGATGAGTTCTGCGTAAATTTTCGCACCGCGAGCTTTTGCGGTTTCGAGTTCTTCGATCATAACCACGCCTGCACCTTCGCCCATGACAAAACCGTCGCGGTGTTTATCGAAGGGACGGGAAGCACGTTCTGGATCGTCGTTACGAGTGGAGAGAGCTTTCATGTTTGAGAAGCCGCAAAGACCCATAGGGAGAACAGCAGCTTCGGCACCGCCGCAGAGGAAACCATCGGCATCGCCAAATTTGATAATGCGCCATGCTTCGCCGATGTTGTGATTGGATGTCGCGCAGGCAGTTACGATGACCATGTTCGGGCCATGAAAGCCGTGTTCCATGGAGATGATCCCGGATGCGATGTTAGAGATCATCATTGGGATGGTGAAAGGGGAAACGCGGCGTGCGCCTTTTTCGATGTAGTTGGAATGCTCACGCTCAAGCGTTGAAAGACCACCGATACCGCTGCCGACCATCACGCCGTAGCGGCGGGAGTCAATTTTTGAGGTATCAAGACCAGAGTCTGTCATTGCCATTTTGGATGCAGCAACGGCGTATTGGACGTAGCGATCTGAGCGGCGGGCGTCTTTTGGAACGTTGAAATAGCCATCGGCTTCGAAGTCGCGGATCTCACCTGCTATTTTGCAATCAAACGGTTCAGGATCGATGGATTGAATTCTGCGGACACCGCTGCGTCCATTTTTCAAACCGTCCCATGTGCTTTTGAGATCATTTCCCAAAGGCGATAGACAACCAATACCAGTAATTACAACCCGTCGCTCACTCATATGTTGGCAACAGCCTAAACGCGGAGTTTGCCTGCGTGCAAGCAATACATTGAAGCTGAAAACCGCTTTCTGAACTGCGGTTTTTCGTTTGGAGTATCTGAAATCAGAAGAGGATTTTCACTCTGGCTGAGTCGCTGGAGGAGCTGGGGTTTCAGCAGGTGTCGTTGTCTCAGGAGCTACTGGAGGAAGTTCATTGACCAATGAGGCTGGTGGGGTAGTAGGCATAGCGTCTGGGGTTGGGCTCGTTTCTACGGCTTTGGCGACAGGTTTTTCGGGGTCAAGCAGGGGTTTCTGTTTGTTTTGCTTGCCGATCAAAATTGCTAGAGAGAAGCAAAGTAGGAAGAAAAGTGAGCCAAGATACCAGGTTGCCTTTTGAAGAACATCGGTGGTTCTGGCTCCGAATACTTGATCAGTTACACCGCCACCGAAAGCAGCTCCTAGGCCTTCTTGTTTCGGGCGTTGCATGAGAACCACGATAGCGGTCAAAATGCAGACAATGACGAAGATAAAAAGAAGAGTCGTAATGCTCAGGCTGAGCCAGTTGATTGCTAGGAAAGTCATGGGTGGCGGAATATGGGTAAGAGCTAGGGTCTTGTAAAGCGGGGTTTTTCTGGATTTTTGCTTTCCAATAGGTCGAGAAACCTACCCTCGGCAGGATTTGACCCAATCCACGATTTTTTGGTCATTATCGCCTGCAGCCCATACACGGCGTAGAAAATCAGCTGGGGCGATATTGCCATTTTTCGTGAAGAAATTCCGATCTCCCCCGCAGCCGAACATGATATCGGGATCGAGTTCGCCCTTAATTTTGCCCCGTGCCTTGGTCAGGATACGGGGAAAATAAGGGATTCCATCGATTTCCTCACCAAACGAAGGAAGGTCGTCTCGGGTGATGGTTTTGTCGCTAGAGATGCCGTGTTGTTGAACCAGAAAGTAGTCGCGGCGGGCGGCAGCGATGAGTAAAGCGCTGGCGGGAGAGGGTTGTCCTTCGTCAACAAAGTCCTCGATGAAATCGAAAAACTCGCGGGGTTTATAGCCGATACTGTTTAAGAAATCGAGATCCTGTGCGGAGTAATCTTTTTCGTAATCAAAATTTCCAGCCTGATAAGCGCTGGCACAACGGTTGAAGAGCTCCATGAATGTATCGTTCCAAGACATATAGGGAAAATGGAATGGTTTTGGGCAAATCGCGAGGAATTTTTTGCTCTTACATTCAAGAGACGATCCGTTAGCCTGTGCGCGGATGATTTGGAAAGTAAACGAACAAGTGATCGATCTCTCGTGCCGCGCACAAGTGATGGGGATACTCAACGTCACGCCAGATTCATTTTCGGATGGTGGATGTTTCGATCAGGTTGAAAAAGCGATGGCGCACGCTTGTGAAATGATAGCGCAAGGGGCGTTGATCATAGACATTGGCGGTGAATCGACCCGACCTGGTGCAGCGGAAGTTTCAGAATCCGAGGAAATGCAGCGCACGCTTCCGGTTATTGAGCGGTTGAGGCAGGAATGGGATGGGTTGATTTCTATCGATACCAAAAAAGCTGGAGTGGCTGCGGCAGCGATCCGTGCGGGTGCGAATATCGTGAATGATGTTTCAGGCCTAACAGCTGATCCGGAAATGATCTCAGTCTGTGCGAAAAGCGATTGCGGGTTGGTGGTGATGCATATGCAAGGTATACCAGAAACTATGCAAGCCAATCCGAGTTACCAGAATGTGGTCGATGAAATAAGAGCCTTCTTCGAAGAACGTCTAACAACCTTGACCGCTGCTGGAATTATTAAAGAGCGGATCTGCTTTGACCCCGGTATCGGTTTTGGTAAAACCTTGGAGCACAATCTCATGCTGCTCAAAAGTTTGGATCAACTCTCACCTGCGGGTCGGCCCTTATTGTTAGGGGTTTCTCGGAAATCGTTTTTTTCAAAGCTCTGCGATGCTCATCAGCCTACCGATCGCGATGCTGCAACCGCTGCAGCGACCGCGCTAGCAAGGCAGCAAGGAGTGATGCTACACCGCGTCCATGACGTGAAAGGGAATTTGGCTGCGCTGAGGGTTTGTGAGGGGGTGGGGGGGATTTAATTCATCAATTCTCAAGTCGATTCAAGGTTTCAGGGTCGAGCGATTGCTCACTTAGCCATTTTTGAGCTGCCTTGGCATCACGTTTACGCCATTGGCTAACAACATCTATGATGGCGTCCTGCCGGATTGCTGAATTGGCAATTGCACTAGCCATCGAGGCTCCTTTTTCGGGATTGTCTTCCGCGATGACAATTGAAGCGGTTGAACGCAGATAATCTGTGGATAGTCCGGGGGATTGAGAGTTAATCCATGAATAAACGGATTCACTATCATTTTGCGCCCAAATTCTAACGGACTGATCTAGCGCTTTATTTTTTTCAGGAGAATCAGGCAGATTAAGTGTCCAGGTAATGGCAGCTACAGGGTTAATACCTGACCATGATTGAGCTAATGCAGGTATAGCCTGTTCGCGAGTTTTTCCGGGAGGAAACTCCGCCAGCCATGTTGAAGCATTATCGGGGTCGACAGATCCCCAAATAGCAAGAACTACGGAATATGCCTGCGTTTGTTGATCAGATGGCAGGGACTTTACCCAATTTGCAGCTGCAATCGGATCTTCGGTTGACCAGCGATTTAGTAATGTTTGTACCATTTCATCACCGTCCTTGGCTTCGGCCTGTTTGGATATCCACTCACTGGCCGCAGCCGGATCTTGGTCTGACCATTCCAGCGCGAGTCGAAGTAAAGCGTTACTGCGTTTGACACCCTCTGGTTGTGACAAGACCCAATCAGACGCTGCTTTTGGATCATTTGCCACCCAGATTTTGAGTGATTTTGATAGAGCGGCTAACGAGGTAGAATCGGGAGGCAGTGAGCCCGCCCATTCAACTGCGGCATCTGGTGCAAATTCTGCCCATGCTGCTGCAATTGCTGCAGCGGATTCGGTTTTGGTTGGACCATTTAGATTATTTTCAGCCCATTTAGCCGCGGAAATCGGATCTTTTGATGCCCAACCTCCACAGGCAGCAACAAAACACTCTTTTTTGAGTCTTCCTGGGCCGAGTTCGCCAATCTTTGACAGAGCGGCATCAGGATCCGCGCTTGCCCATGATTCCATGAATGCGGTCATGAATTCGGCACGATCATTCAAATTCTTCAATGCCATGCCACGATCCCAGCCCTCCCTTGGATTGGAATGGCCGAGCTTCCTCGCGAGCTCGGTTAGTGAAAGGTATTGGTCACTTTTATCGCGACTTTTAATAGTATCCCCATGAATTGTTCGTGATTTGGTCGATTTTGATAGATCGCCTGACTCGGCATTAGAATCTGAAAATAAATAAGGATGTAATAAGAGTGCGCCGATTCCTCCTAGCGTTAAACCGCAAAAAAATACAAACAACAGAGGTCGATGATTCAGCCTAAACATACCAGATGAAATTTATATAAAAACAAACTGGGGTGATTTACACCCCAGTTCGTGAATGAATATGATTTACACAAGCTGATAGACGCTTGTCGATCAACGGAATAGGTCGTCATCGCTATCGTCGTCGTCAGAGATTCCATCTCCGTCGTCGTCACCGTCAAGATCGTCGAGCAAATCATCGCCGTCGTCATTGTCATCGTCGATGGAATCATCGCCGTCGCCGTCGCAATCGTCATCGAGGTCGTCATCTAAGCCGTCACCGTCGATATCGTTTTCGTCGCTAGAGCTGTCATCAAATCCGTCACCGTCGATATCGTCTTCTTCAAGGGAATCGTCATCGAGACCGTCGCCGTCGATATCGTCTTCATCGCTTGAGTCGTCATCCAAGCCATCACCGTCGATATCGTCTTCATCGCTTGAGCTGTCATCAAGTCCGTCACCGTCGGTATCAGTTTCTTTCTTCGAGTCATCACTGAGACCGTCGCCGTCGATGTCCAGCTCTAGGAGGGAATCGTCATCGAGACCGTCGCAGTCGATATCGTCTTCATCGCTTGAGTCATCACTTAAACCATCGCCATCGATGTCATTTTCTAACAGTGAGTCATCGCTGAGTCCGTCGCCATCGATATCTTTCTCTTTGATCGCGTCATCGTTAAGTCCGTCACCATCGATGTCGAGATCTTCAAGGGAATCATCATCGAGGCCGTCGCAGTCGATATCGTCTTCATCGCTTGAATTATCACTTGAATCATCACCATCAATGTCAGTTTCTAACAGTGAGTCATCGCTGAGTCCGTCGCCATCGATATCTTTCTCTTTGATTGCGTCATCGTTAAGCCCGTCACCATCGATGTCGAGATCTTCAAGGGAATCATCATCGAGGCCGTCGCCATCGATATCGTCCTCAGCGCTTGAGTTGTCATCAAGTCCGTCGCCATCAATGTCTAGTTCGGATGAAGCACTGTCTTTCCTTTTATCGCCATCAATGTCCTGTTCATCGATAGAGTCGTCATTGAGTCCGTCGCCATCAATGTCTAGCTCGGCGTCTGAATCGTCAGAAAGTCCATCGTCATCGATATCGAGTTCATTTGGATCATCATTCAAAAACAAGTCTCCCACGTATGTACCTGCATAAGGACCAGAGCGAGCGTAGCCGCCATCAACATTGAGGTCTTTGCCATTGGGAGTACCGTCATTATCAATATCTATGTCCGTGGAGTTCGGTATGCCGTCGCCATCAAGATCGTTGGTGGGACCAGCTAATAAGATAGATGGAGAGAGTATCATGCCTGAAAGGACTAGGGCACGGAGGTTGGTCATGCGAACAAGACCAGATAGGGGGAAGTGTTTGGTTCTCATATGTTTGTAAGTGATGTTTAAGACATAAACATTCAACATTCTATTAATCAAGAATTAATTGAATATGCATATATAATCAGAAAATACGCTCTGGAAATCTTGCCAAGAGTGGGTTCCTGGGTAAGTTGCCAGCACGCGATGGCATACGAAGACCTTGAACCTGTGACTCCTGACCCGAAAAAGCTGCGTTGGACGGCGTTTATATTGATCTTAATAATGATCTTGGGTGGGGTTGTGATCCTGAAAGCCTATGAAAAACGTAGCAAGGAGGCATCTAACGATAACAGGCCGAGTTTTGTGACACGGATATCCGAACGGAAAGATCTGGTTTTCTTGCGTCAGGATGGGGAGCAGAAGGATTTGCTCTCGTTGAAGGGAAAAGTGGTTGTGGTGCAGTGTTTGCCATCGAATCAAGATGACATTCTGACGACCCCGGCGATGAAGCGTTTGGCTGAGAAATATGCAACGAATGGAGATGTTGCTATGGTGACCTTGATGTTGGATCCAGGTCCTTCGGAAGGATTGAAAAATCAACTCGAGCAGGTGGCGTCGAAGTTGGGTGCGAATTTACCGCAATGGATCGTGGCATCGAATGAGAGGCCTACGTTGCATAAATTCATCAAGAATGAGTTTAAGGCGAACCTGATGCCTTATGAAAAAGACGGGGTATGGAATTATGATAGATCTTTGTTTTTGATCGATAAGAACAGGCATGTTCGCAAAGCGGTGATTCCACAAAAGCGCGGAGGGGTGCCATATGTTGCGAGTTTTGATTTTCAACAGGCACAGAAGTGGGATGACGATGGGCTTACTACCAAGACGGAGTATTCAAATGTGGAGCAGTTGGAGATATTGCTTGGGCAAACCATCGAAGTTTTGCTCACGGAAAAGCCTGAAGTGGCCAAAAAGAAAAACCCAGCCACAGTGCTTTATGTCGGGCTTGGATTTGTGCTGCTGTTTTTGTTTTTAATTTTCAAATCCAAAAGACCCGCACCACTCACAAGACTATGAGCAAGAAAACGACATTAATTATTTTTTATGGCGGTGTGGCTTTGATCTGCATCGCAATACTATGTGTGGTCAATCTTTACATTGTCCCAAATATACAAGCGCAGGCTCGTAGTACTGATGCGTTTATCAATGTAGGTAAGAAAGTTGAGCAGGAATGGTATCCCATCGAGAAAGATCTGGCAGCGACCCATCAAGGAGGGGAGAAGGTGAAGCTCTCGGATTTGAGGGGAAAAGTTTGGGTTGTCGCAGAGTTTTTTGCAGTTTGCCCACATTGTGCGGTGCGGAATGGAACGGAGCTTCGTGCGATTTATGATCAGTTTAAAGATCACCCGGATTTTCAAATTGTCTGTATAAGCGTGGATCCCAAAGAAGATAACGTCGAGAAACTCAATGATTACGCTAAAGCTTTGAATGCCGATGTGAAAAATTGGTGGTTTCTCAATGCTGGCGACGAAAAAGAGACCCATGAATATTTGGAAAATACGCTGAAATTTTTCGGCATCCGTCTGAATTCAGATCCGGCAATCATTGAGTCGAATGGTCGATTCAAGCACGACATGGGCCTAATGCTGGTGGATAAAAATTTCAATGTCGTAGGTAAATGGCCGCTTGCTGATGCACGGTCCGAAGAGGGTAGGAAATTGGATCCCGGTAACTACGAGAAATTGAAAAAGGAAATGTTTGATCGGATTTCCAAAGAGTTGGCGAAATCTTCAAGCGAACCATAATCCTCATGACACCAAATCAAGAGAGAGAACAGTGGCTGAGCAAGAAGCCGAATGAAAATCTTTCCAAGAAGCTGAAAATAGCCACATGGATCATCACTTCACTGGTGCTGATATTGGTGGTTTTGATGCGCGGACCTTATAAAATTCCGTTACCAGATGGCTGGTCTATGTCGTTTTTGCCTCCGGTGCATGCGATATTGAATACTTTGGTGGCACTATCTCTTGTAGGTGCATTACTTGCTGTTAAAGTAGGAAAGATTTCCCTGCATCGTTTGTTTATATTTACAGCGATGATCTTGTCGGCATTGTTTTTACTTTGTTATGTGGCTTACCATTTCACGACTGTGGAAACGAAGTATGGAGGAGATGGCTGGTTGCGAGTCGTGTATTTCATTTTGCTGATTAGTCATATCATTTTGGCTGCTGTGAGTCTGCCTATGATACTGTTGGTCTTTACTTCCGGTTTCACCAATCACTTTCAATCACATCGTAAGTTGGCACGTTGGGTATTCCCGATTTGGTTGTATGTTGCGGTGACTGGGCCGATCTGTTATCTCATGCTGCGGTCTTATTATCCGTAAAGGCTGTTTTGAAAACCAAAATAGAGAAATCCAACCGCAGATAAACAGGATGAACGCAGATAAAGAAACGGATGAAGACTAGATATTTAGGAAGTTCTCTGTATTTTATCACTCTTCCATCTGCGTGTATCCTGTTTATCTGTGGTTAAATAACTCTTCATTTTTACTAGCCTTACTTTTCAGATAGCTTCTTAGTCGAACCGAGCCATGAATGTTGAAAACACCAGACAAGCCCTGATCGATCTGTTGGGTCAGGAAAAAGTCAGCAGCTCGAAGGAAGTTATCGTTGCTCATTCGGGGGACAAATGGTTTGCGTCGCATCCACCAGACGTAGTGGTGTTTGCGGAGTCGACCGCTGACGTTTCTGCAGTCCTTGCTTATGCGAATGAGAATCGGATTCCAGTGACCACACGTGGGGCGGGGGTGGGTTACGTGGGTGGATGTGTTCCAGTTGCGGGAGGGATTGTTTTGACTACCGAGCGGATGAAAAAAATCATCGGCATCCATCCTGAAGATGGAGTGGCGATTGTTCAGCCGGGAGTGATCACGGGAAATTTGCAAGAGGCGGTGAGCGCGGTGGGTTGGGATTACCCGCCTGATCCGGCATCTTTGAAAGACTGCTCCATTGGCGGCAACATCGCGACCAATGCCGGCGGGCCACGTTGTTTGAAATACGGGGTGACGAGAAATTATGTATTAGGCCTGGAAGTGGTTCTGGCCGATGGACGTGTGCTGCGCACGGGCGGCAGGCTCCATAAGAACAAAACAGGTTTTGATTTGATCGGAACCTTTGTCGGTTCTGAAGGGATGTTGGGGGTGGTGACAGAAATCACCGTTCGCATCATTCCCAAACCTGCAAGCCGAGGGATGTTGGCGGCGGTGTTTTCGGATTTCGAAGCCGCCGCAAAAACCGTTCAAACGATCCTACAAGCAGGTCACTTGCCTTCGGCTCTCGAAGTCAGCGATGCGTTCACTCTCGCCGCAGCTCGCAAAAAAATGGGTGCCGAGGTTTTTCCAGAAGGCAATGGTCATTTGATCGTGGAAATCGATGGTCGACCCGCCGCCGTTCAATCAGAACTCAAAGAGTTAGAGATTTTACTCAAGCAATGCGGAGCTGGAGAAATCCGATTGGCGCGTGATGAAGCGGAATGCGAAGCGATCTGGCAATTGCGTCGCGAGTTTTCCTATTCGTTGCGCGATACGGGTCTAACCAAACTCAACGAAGACATCGTTGTTCCGCGTGGGAAATTGGTGGAGCTGGTCAATTTTGCGAGAGTGCTCGAAACAGAAACCGGAATTTCGATCGCGTGCTTCGGGCATGCAGGGGATGGAAACATTCATACCAACCTCATGGTCGATGATTACACCAACCCAACCACCAAAGCGCGTGCCGACGATGCGTTAGATAAACTTTTCAACTGGGTCCTAGACCAAGGTGGAGCGATCACAGGTGAACATGGTGTCGGCCTTGCGAAAAAACGCTGGATCAAAAAAGCGCTGGGAGAGACATCGTTTGATGTGCATCGTGCGTTGAAGAATACTCTCGATCCGAACGGAATTCTCAATCCGGGAAAGTTTCTTCAAGATTGAAGAGTGAAGAGTGAAGAGTGAATGGTGAAGAGTGAATGGTGAAATTTCTGACTCTTCGCTCTCCGCTCCAAGCTCTACGCTAAAAAATATACCGAGGACAGGACTCGAACCTGCACATCAAAGACACCTGATCCTAAGTCAGGCGCGTCTACCAATTCCGCCACCTCGGCAACACAGGGAAGTTGGAGGATTTTTGTGGGGGCTGCAAGCGCGGATATTTGACTTGTAGTAAAGAAATCAAAACGGAGGGAACGGAGGAACTGAGGAAACGGAGAATTCTAATTTAAAAATCCCTCTGTTCTCTTCGTTTTCTCAGCTCCTCCGTCTAATTTTCTATCCTAAGGCAAGCCGATGCAGCAGCTGCGCACTTGGCTTTTTAATTTCTCAAACTCAATCACGTGAAAGCTTGCTCCAAAGTGGGTCGGATCAATTCGCCATGGGCTCGGCAATGGAAAATTCAGCGCTGCAAACGACCCGCAACTCGCACGACCGCACCTACATCGCAATCTGGGCAACCCCGGTTGCCCTTCCCATACCGGCTTTCCATTGTATCATCAGCGCTGGGTAAAAAGCATATTCCTTGGCGCCATTCAGATTTTTATAAACAGCTTATTCTTATAGAGCCAGTAACAAATATAATACAATGAAGCCCAGACCATCAGGCTGGTTGCAATTCCGATAGTTGTTTTCCCTCCCCAGGAAAGCAATGTTGCAGGAAAAGGAGTAAGAATTTTATAAACCAGAGCTGCACCGCCTGCTTCAAAAAAGAGATAAATAAAAATGCAATTCATTCCAACGATTCTGAACATCTTCGAACCATTGACAAAGATCTTTTTAACATCAATGAGCCAGTAAGAAAAGGTCATAGCAAGAATTGCATAACCACCGCTTGTGAAGACAAATGAAGCTGTTGCAATTTTCTTTATAATAGGCGTTATGCCAAATAGATCGAGTGAATAGCCTATTACTAATCCTGACAGACCGGCAATAATCAATAGCCTAATCTTTTCATTTGCAGGCTTACTACTCATGAGCAGTTTCCCGCAGAGCACGCCCCACACTGTATGAGCAATTGTTGAAAATGCATTTATTGATGCCCATACACTTGCCTTTTCCACACCTTCAATTTTATTATTTACCCATGAGCCAAGATTCTGAAATGCCACCCATGGCTGGTTAAATCCCTCAACCGGAAAAAATCTGTAGGCTAGATCCATTATGAGAAGGATTGATAGAGACAAGATCATCTGAAACCAAAAGCTTTTGTTTCTGATAAGATAAGCAACGAGGTATGTTACAGAAAGCTGTGTAAGCACATCCTGCATCCGAAAGACAATTTTTCCAGGTCCAATGCAATAAAGTGCCCATCCCAGAAACAGAAGAAGGAAGGATCTTTTGTATGCATGAAAATTTATGGAGCACTGGCTATCACCTTTCTTCAGCCTGTTTGCTATGGCAAAGGGTATAGCAACACCAACAATGAACATGAAGAAAGGCTGGATAAGATCCCAGAAATGCAATCCATGCCATTCGTGGTGACTCAACTGAGTTCCAATGAACTGCGTAACTCCATTGTCGATCTTGCTTATATGGCTGTAAAGTCTTGTGCTTTCGCCGATGAGCAGAAACATTGTAAATCCACGGAAAAAATCTACAGAGATTATCCTGTCAGATGCTGTAGAATTCTGGGTTAAAGATTGCTTTATCATAAATATGCACGCGCCAAGCCCCAAAAGTTAGACAATTCTGAACTAGAGACATTATGGGTTGTTGGTCTAATGTGAATGGCGGGTGTGGTCAAGCTGACATTGGCTAGCTGGGGTCTGGGGGTTTTTAACCACGAAAAACACGAATTACACGAGACTTGAGAATGGATTTTTAGCTTTTATGAAACCCTTCTCACTCTCCTTTTTCTCCTCTCTCCTTATTGAAAACTGACGGAACTATGAATCATTTCGGGACTTCATATCTCTGCCTATTTCGAGTGATTCGTGAAATTTGACTTCGTTTTAGTAAGTCCAAGCATCTTGAGCTCCGCTTCTTGAGGAGTTCGATAAATCTCACTATGCGTTGCGGTTGAAATTCTTCACTCCTAATGCAAGCCGATGCAGTACCTGCGCACTTGGCTCTTTTGATTTCTCAAACTCAATCACGTGAAAGCTTGCTCCGAGGTGGGCGGGGTGGGTTAGGGAGCGGAATTGGGCGATGGTTTTTGGGTCGTTCATTTCGTCGCTCTGGATCATCTCGGTGGAGAGGTGGGTGAGGTAGCTGCCTTGGTTGGAGAAATGGGTGGGATGCCAATGGAGGGTTTCGGCTTCGCGTGCGAGATCGGTGAAATCGACATGGGCGGTGATGTCGCGTGTGCCTGGTGAATCTAACGGGTCTTCAGCGGCTTGGTGTTTGGAAAAAGTGCGCAAGGTGCCTCGGGTGCGGTGGGTGTTGTAGTATTCGGGTGCGGCGAAACCGTAATCGATGAACAACAGCAAGCCATCGCTGATGCAGTTAGAAATCTGATTTAGAAACTCACGGTAGTTGGTGCGGATCTCGGTTTGGTAGTTTTCGGGGAAATTATTTTCGAGGCGCGTGGTTTTTAGACCCAGAGCGGATGTGGGGGCTATGGGTTTTGCGATGAGTTCCCAATTCGCCGAGACGTGCAGTTCCTGCCATTCGTTTTCAACACGACGGATCAGGTGGAACGGCAGGGCATCTAAAATTTCGTTTCCGAAAGCGATGCCGGGTAGAGGGTGATTGGAAAGGGTTTGAAAATCGTCGGCGAGATGGAGTTTTGTGGCGAGGGGGGAGAGGCGTTGTTGTTGGGCATCGCGGAGCAGAGGCAGTGGCTCGACTGTGGCGTATTCGAGAGATTGCCACGCATCGGGTGCTAGATTTGCGATCGTCTGTAAAATATCCGCAGCGAGTTTGCCGTCGTGGGCGCCGATTTCCAAAATGCGCCACGCACTCGGTTTTCCCTGATCCAACCACCAACGAATGAAACGTCGGGCGAGCAATTGCCCGAAAAGTGGGCCGACACTGACACTGGTGTAGAAATCGCCCTCGCGACCGACCTGGTTGGTGTTTTTCGCATAATAGCCGTGATCAGGATCATAGAGTGAGATGTCTAGAAACGCTGGAAATGATATGGAACCTTGTTTTGCGAGGGCCTCATCGATTTTTTCACAAACCTGAGCGCAGGAAGAGGTTGCGGCTGCGGCGGGATTCGAGTAATCCAGAGAACATGCGTCGGCATTCTGCGGCGTATTTGGATGGTTCTCAGACATGGTGAAGCACAAAAAAAGCAAAGGCGTTGCTAAAACAAGCGTTAGCAAAGGTGCTCCGAAAAAGAGCAGCAAACGTCGATTCTACAAGCGTAAAACATTTTGGCTTGTGCTCTTCATGTTCTTAGCGAGCGCGGGTTTGGTCGCTTACCTTTATACGGAACAATATACGAGACCATACCGTGAGCGGGCGTTGACCTATGATTTGGAGAAAATCAATGAGTTGGAAATCCCGAGTAGGATCCTAGATAGGAACGGAAAGGAGATAGGACGGATCTTCGTTCAAAACCGCAGCGTGATGTCTATCAAAGATGTTCCTGAACTTTTCCGTAATGCTTTGAAAGCAGGTGAGGACTCAAGATATGAAATGCATCATGGGGTGGATTACATCGGGATTGTCCGAGCCTTGAAGTTGAATTATCAGGCGGGAACAACCACTCAGGGTGCAAGTACGATCACCCAGCAGTTGGCGCGCAATGCGTATCCATTGAAACAAGATGCGTTGACGAAGGGTGAAAGCGGTATCCAACGGAAAATGGTGGAGGCATTTTTGGCGATGCGGATTGAGAAGAGATACACGAAAGATGAGATTCTCGAGTTTTATCTGAATCGTATCTATTTCGGTAGCGGGTTTTATGGCTTGAGATCGGCATCACTGGGATATTTTGGGAAAGAACCCAAAGATCTGAATTTGGTGGAATGTGCAACCATCGTCGGGCTGATTAAAAACCCGACAAATAATTCTCCTCTGAATAATCTACAAGCGAGCAAGGTTGCTAGAAACATGGTTCTCAAACGGATGTGGGAAGAGAAGATGTTAACGCAACAGGATTATGATCAAGCGCAGTTGGAATCGTTGGCGTTGAATCCTAAGCCATTGCAGCGCGGTACATCGCATTTGTATGAGCGTATTGCTGATGCTGTGGGAGCAGCACTTGGGCGAGATGCGCTTTCGGCAGGTGGTTTTACGATTCACACCACCATCCTAGCCGAAGCCCAAAGCGCTGCTGAAAAATCTCTGCGTGAATCATTGAATAAAGCGGAAAAGCATCCAGATTATACCGCTCAAAAGCGCAGTGAATACAGTAAAAATCAAACTGAGATCGCACCGGAATATGTCCAAGGTGCGGTGTTCATGATAGATCATAACACAGGTGAAGTTCTGGTTCATGTTGGCGGTCGTGACTATGCGCAAGTGCCTTATGATTTTATCGAACAAGGACAGCGACCCTTGGGTACGGCATTTTACCCTTTTTTGTATTCCGTTGGGCTTGCTGATAAACATACGCCCGTATCGATTCTTGAGGATGAACCGATGGATAACCGTGCGGTGATGGTGAGCGGCCGCGAAGGGATTTTGGGTGAATGGGGTATGGAAGTGAATGCGCCGATATACGAGGGCAGGATTACCTTACGGAAAGCGTTCGAACATGCCAAGATCGCCGCAACCGTGCGCTTGGGCTACGAGATTGGCATCGAACGTATCATCACGGCTGGTAAAATATTCGGTTTCCCTTTGCAGAATACAGAAGTCTTGCCTCGTGTGATGGTTGGCTGGGAAGCAGCTTCGCTTAAACAAGCCGTCTCTGCCATTTCAACATTTCCACTGGGTGGGAAGAAAGGTGCAACGGTATATACCTATATCAAGCGTGTTGAAAATGATGCGGGTAATGTGGTATATGAGAAAAAAATTCTAACAAATCCATCAGGTCGCTTGTTAGATGAAAAAGTCGCATGGCAAATGCATGATATGATGTCGGCTGGAATGGAGCGCGGAAGCGCACGAGGTCTAAAAAATCAACTTACGACAAAACCCTTCGACGGAGGGGGTAAGGGCGGAACTACGCATGACTTTTCCGATGCTTGGTTTTTAGGATACAACGGAAGGGTTAGTTGTGGGGTTTGGACAGGATTTCTTCAGGGAAATAGCACACCGATTTATCCCGGTGCATTCAGTCGGGATCTGGCTATGCCAATTTGGGTAGCGGCGATGAATGAAGCTTCCGCGTCACTGTCCAGTCCATCGATTCTCCGTCCAGTCGGTATTGTTGATGTTAAGATTTGCTCGGTATCGGGTCAACGTGTGACCGAATATTGTCAGGAACTCCAAGAAGACGTTAATACTGGGAAGGCAGAAAGTGTCAGTACTGAGATGACTGAGCATATGTTAGAGGGCACGCAAGGCTTACCTTTTTGTGCGATACATTCCGGAGGAAATTCGATACATATTGATTCATTTCAAGAACTCAGCAAGTTGCCTGCTATCGACACCATACCAATTCGTCCCTTACAGGTGGTTTTGAACGGTGAAGATCCTTATCATACTGAAATCCCTGGCGAGGTTGCGACAAATACCGGGACGGGTTTGATGAATCGATCTACTAATGTGCTAGATAGTTTTGATCTCACTGAGACCGAGGAAACCATACGCTTGCTAAAGCCGCCACGTTTGGAGATCTCTCCAGATTAAAATAAAGTCACTTCTTTTTCGGCGCTGTTGTCTTAGGAGGTGCGGTCTGAGGCTTGATCTGTCCTGCTTTACCCAAGGCGAAACGCATAACAATGCTCTGGTCGTAAATTTTTTGACCTTCTTTCGAAAGTTCTTGTGAGCGATAAACGATGATTCCGTATTCGCTTTTATCAAATTTTCCTATGGCGAAGTTTTGTTTAGTCAGGCCAAGAAGCCCAGACTCTTGAAACTTCCATTCTTTCGCAGTCCATGCACCGAGGATGTGATTATCATCGGTTTTAATGTCTTCAATACGCACCAATTTTCCGCTCGGAGAAGTGAAGCTATCGGTGGCTGAATCGTAACGCAGAGTGGAAATCACACCAGCGCCGCCAGAGGCTGTTAAGGTCCAGGTATTACCGAGGGTTTTACGCAGAACGAGAAGAACCTCTTCGTTGGATTTGAACTCACGTTTAGCCCATAGCTTACCGTATTCATCATATTCCTCTTTAGTTAGGCCAAGGTTTTCATGATATGGCAAAGGAACACCTGGAGCCGATGCCGCTGAATATTCCTTGAACCATTCAGGGTTTTTACGAGCTGCGGTTTCTACTTTGGCGATGTATTTTTCGATTTCAGGAGGTGGGCCCACCATGCCAATGCTTGCTTTAACAGGAATTTCCTCTTCAAATAAACCTTTGAAAATATCGGGAACTTGGGCGGAAACGGATACAGCGAAGAGCAACAGCAAGGAGAAAAGTTTCATACGGTGGAGGTAGCCTGTGGCGTGCTCTCAAAGAACTCAAGCGGTAATCCTGATGGTCCATGTGAGTTTTTTTCGTTTCGAGGGAAAAAATGGGTTGCCTAAAATGTGACTTTGCCCCTAGTTTGCCCGCCCGCAGGTCAGCCTCGGATAGCGCGGTTAGCTCAGTGGTAGAGCACCTCCCTGACACGGAGGGGGTCACTGGTTCGAACCCAGTATCGCGCACCATTCTTAAAAGAAGCCGACACTGGTGTCGAAGCAGGGCTGGATTGAAATAAGGATCAAGCGTGACTTCCTCAGCTGAAGCTTAGATGGTCTTTTGATATGGACTTCTTCACACTGTTCGCTGATCCGGATGGCTGGCAGGTATTTGCGTCGGGGCAGGCACAAGGAAAGGTATCTCGTGTCATTGCTGCGGATGGATCGTCCGGAGTTCGATTGGATTATGATTTCCACGGTGGCAGCGGATTTGTTGTTATTCGCCGAGCGATTGCCCTGAGACTGCCGCATACGTTTGAGATTGGTTTCCATTTACGTGGCGAGGGTCCACCGAATCATCTGGAATTCAAAGTGGTATCGCCCGGTGGGGTGAACGTTTGGCGGTATTTGCGTAAGGACTATCAAGTGCCAGGGAATTGGACGGACTTTCGGTTCCATGAGCGCGAGTTACCCTTTGCTTGGGGTCCTGCGGGTGGGGGTGCGCCTTCGGAAGTGGAGGCGGTGGAAATGGTCATTGCCGCGGGTTCGGGAGGAAAGGGCAGTCTGGAGTTGTCGAATGCGTCCCTTGAAGATCAGACGTTACGTTCCCCGCATGCAATAGTTGCTTCCAGTTTTCTAACAAATCATTCGCCGCAGGCGGTATGGGATGGTGAGACATGTGGATGGCGTGCTAGCCCTGATGATCCTGCACCGTGGTGGGCTATCGATTTTGGTCGTAGGCTGCGCTTTGGTGGGTTGGTGATCCGATGGCCGGACGATCTGCCACTTCGGGCTTGTGTGGTGGAGTTGTCCGACGATGGGAAAATCTGGACAATGCTGCGCCGCATGGTGCGCGCCGATGGGAACATGAGCCACATTTCCGCGCCTGGCGCTGAGGCCTGTCATTTGCGAGTGGTTTTTGATCATGCCTCGTGCGCTGCGATGTGTCGCGTCGAGATGAAACCTGATGCATTTTCCAGCACGCCGAACGAGTTCATACATTCGGTTGCCGCAGATTATCCGCGGGGATATCATCCTCGTTACTGGCATCGCGAGCAGTCCTATTGGACACCGGTGGGGAGTCCCGAAGGCAGGCGCCGTGCGCTGATTAATGAAGAAGGCATGGTCGAGGTGGATGAAGCTGGGTTTTCGCTGGAGCCATTTGTTCTAACAAACGAAGAGATCATTTCTTGGGCTGATGTTCAAACCAAATGCGCCATGGCGGAGCAAGCTGCGCCGATACCGTCAGTCACATGGAACAAGAGTGATTTGAATCTGGAGATTTTACCATGGGTGGATGGTGCGGGCGATGATCTAACATTGTGTGTCACATATCGATTGAAAGTGACTAAGCTGCACGAGGGCCTACGTCTTGCGCTAGCGATCCGGCCATTCCAGGTGAATCCGCCTTGGCAGGCATTCCGCAACCTGGGCGGTTGCAGTTCGATCACCGCGATCACATGTGAGGCTAATGCTATCCATGTGAACGACCGGTTGGTTTATTCGACGCCTGCTCCTCTTTCTGAGGGAGCTGCATTGTTTGAAGAGGGTGGGGTGTTGAGATTTCTATCACAAGGATTGATGCCACCTGAACAGCAAGTTGATGATTCTAGCGGCTTGGCTTCAGCTGCCATGATCTGGGAACTACCTGCAGGAAAAGATTTATTGGAGCTTACGATTTTCGTGCCGTTCTTTGGATCGAGAAAAACTTTCGTTTCATCGGATCGATCCACAGCACTCGCGCGGTGGCAGAGGAAACTTGGCTCAGTGAAATGGCAGGTGCCGAACTGTGCGAAGTCGGCTTTCGATTGCCTGCATACCGCCGCCGGGCACATCCTGATCAACCGCGATGGTGCGGCGATCCAGCCTGGCCCGCGCCGCTATACCCGCTCATGGGTAAGAGATTCGGTGATCATGGGGGCTGCTTTGGCTAAGGTTGGCTTGCCTCATGTGATGGATGAATTTATCCGATGGTATGCTTCGTTTCAGCGTGCGGATGGCTTTGTGCCCTGCGTGGTGGACCGCGACGGGGTGGATTGGCTTGTTGAACACGACAGTCACGGAGAATTCCTCTGGGGTATACGTGAGGTGTTCCGCGCGGGACAAGATAATGATTTTTTAAGAGAAATCATGCCGCATGCACGCAAGGCTGCGGAATACCTGATAGATCTTCGCGCCCAAAGAATGACCTCGGAATTCCTTGCGGGAGATCGCAAGGCTGAATTTGGGCTTTTGCCGGAATCGGCGAGTCATGAGGGCTATCTTTCTCATCCAGTTCATTCGTATTGGGACGACTTTTGGGGTGTGCGCGGCTTGCAGGCAGCTGCGGATATGGCGGAGGCGGCGGGTTGCAAAGATGAATCGGCACGCTGGTGCACGGAGGCGGATCATTTTCAAAACGACCTTCTCATGTCCTTGAATAAAGTGATCCACGAAAAAAATCTCAATTACATCCCTGGATCGATCGAGTGGGCGGACCTTGATCCCACCGCGACCGCCAATGCCATTGGTTTGCTCGACTTTGCAGATGTGCTGCCAGCTGAAGCCATGCATGGAACGCTCGAAGCCTACCTAACTGGGCATCGGGGACGTCATGGTGGTGGCGTAATATGGAATAACTACAGTGCTTATGAGGTCCGTCTTATTAGGGCTTTCGTGCGGGTAGGCAAACGTGAGGTTGTTAAAGAATTGTTAGATTTTTTTCTATCCGATCGGCGACCGTGCGAGTGGAATCAATGGCCGGAAATTAGTTGGTTCAATCCGCGTTCTCCGGGGCATCTTGGCGACATACCGCATACTTGGATCGCTGCGGAGTTTATTTTGTCGCTGACATCAATGGTCGTGGATGAACGTGAGGCGTCTGCATCCTTGGTGCTGGCATCAGGTATGCCGTGGAATTGGATTTCTGAGGAAAATGGTTTTTCCGTGAGTGAATTGCCAACGCGGTATGGATCGCTTGAATTTCACATGCGTACGAGTGGCGAGGATGTCATGCATATTGAGATAGCCGATACGATAGCCATGCCTCCCGGAGGTTTGTGGGTGATTCCGCCGCTACCCAAAGGAAGGTGCATGGGTGAACTTAGGGCGACGAGTGGAAGTGGAGAAATTTTAGGACGTGAGTTGCGCATTCATCAACTGCCCTTCGTTACAGAGGTTCACTTGTCTCATGAATCGAATGTCTAACAAAAAATAAGGTTACTGGAATCCGATCTTATTGCAGAGTGATGACGAGGCGGTTTGTGTCTTCCTGCAGGTGCTTGTTCCACTTTTCAATCGGGATGCGCAGGCCGGCTGCGCGGTAACGATTGGTGAGGCGGGAACAGCTCAAGGAGTTTCCGTTGAGTTCGACGGATTGTGGGCTGCTGCCAGTTTTTCCCGTATGATAAATCACTTCAATGTCGCAGCCTCCGAGGTTGATGCGCGCGGTGAGACCATCGAGTTCTGGGGGTATACAAGGATCGACGATGAATTGGTCCTTCGTCAGCCTGAGCCCGAGGAAACATTGCACAATCAGGTGTACGGCGAGTCCAGGGCCGCTGGAATAGACGCGCCAGCCACCTTCGAGAGGGATATCACCGCGCAATGCTTTGTCGTATTCGGCAAATGCCTGATAGCGATCCGCAAAGGCGGGGTCGGAGCTGGAATAGTAGCAGTTCGCTTGGCGTGGTGCAGCGGAAGGAATGAGCTCGCGCACGGCGATCGGATTGATTTGGCAGAGGGCGCGAAAAAACTCGGTGGCGTTGCCATGATGGGCGAGGGCCTCGGCGTAGCGGATGTGGGCATGGGTATACATGTTGCCAATTTCCCGTCCGAAGTAGCTCGCGCTTTCGGCGCGTTGGAAGTTTTTCAGTATGCCCCCATGATAGGCCATGGGCTTGTCGAATAAATGCGCACCATCGAGCCCGATGAGATGCACGCGGATGAGATCGAGATGCTTGATCGCCTGTTCTGGAGTGAACATGTCATTGATGATCGCGTGGATCATCGGCAAAAGGCTGTAGGAAAGTCCGGTTGTGCGGTCGCGTGGATGTAGGAGGGCTTCGGTTACCTCATCCGTGTGGAAATAGACGAGCCCGGCGATGACTTCGTCGACGATGAGGGCCTGTTGAAAGGCTTCAAGGATGCCTGTGGCTTCTGTTTCTAGTAAGGTGGCTCGTTCTGTTTGGCCAATTTTTCGGAAGGCTTCGGCCAAGGTCTTGAACGTTTGGTAGTTCAGGGTAACCGTCCACGAACTGCAAAGTTGTTTGCGCATTTCGGGTTTGGCTGGCTGGAGTGAGTCGTTCCAGTCGCCATGGCCATAGGCAGCGAGCACTGTTCCGGGGATTACGCGTCGACGGATTAGATCGAGTGCTCGATCGACATGGACGAGCAAGCTGGCTGTTTCGCCGTTACCATCCTTTTGGTAAAAGGGTAGCGGTTCATCTAACAAAGATGCGTCGCCGGTGGTATCGAGATACTGGGCGAGAGCGAGGATGGGCCAATAGACGATGTCGCCGTGCGAGTCGCCGGGGCGGATGTTGCGTTCACGTTCGAAGAACATGAACCACTGCGGCCAGTCGCCATCGGGGTTTTGTTGGCGGAAGACGCGGCATAGCAAGTCTCTAACAGGATCGAAGTGGCCTAATGAAAGCAGCAGTTCGAGTGGTCCTTGGCAGATGTCGCGGGTGCCCCAGCCGCCGCCAGAGTATTGTTCGAGTCCGCGGGGTGAGAGGTAGTGGACGAGCGAGTTTTGAATGAACCAAGGGAAAATTCCGGCAATGCGTTGTGCGGCCAATGCAGACGCTCCGGAATCTGGTGTGGTGATGGTGAGCGTATTGGAAATCGTTTCCCAGAAACCCGGGGATTGGTGAGTTTCCGAAGTCACCAAATTTCCACGGATGGTCAGGGCGGCGCTGATGGATGGTGTGGTGAGTAAACAAACAAACGGTTCGTTGTGCGAGAGCTTGTCTGGATAGAGGAGTTCATCGCCGCCGATCTTTTCGATGGCAGTCAGGGCGTCGGGTTCAATGACAAAATAGCCATTGGGAAAGCGCCGACCGATGTCGCTGTCGGCCACGGCGCGGACGTGAACGGCATTACCGATTTGCTCCCTAACAACTTGGCTTGGTCTCAATCCGTCATCGCCGTTCATGGCGATGTGATGGGAAATCAGAAAGCGAAGCGGAGGACCGGAGAGAACCTCGATACTGAGTCGGAGTTCGTGGTGGGTGTCTGCGGCGGTGGATACCACTTCGATGGTGCCTTCGGCATATTGGTAGATCCAGCGGCAGGCATCGGCTTTCATTGAGAAGGCCGATGGAATTCCTAGCAATTTCCATTCACCATCGATTTCGACGAAGATACGTTGGCCATGGCTGCGGAATAGGCCGAGGTAGCTATGGCATGTGGAAAGGAAGCGGTTGATGCTGACGTGTCCCTGTGTGACCATCGAGTGAAAGACGCCACCCATCCATGCAGTGGATGTTAGAGATGCTTCGTCGGGGATAAGTGCGCTACCGCTTCGCAGGATGTGTCCGTGCGGGCGTAGCACTTTCAGTTCCTTGGCTTTCAATACGACGTGTCCGCCGTCATTCGTGAAAAATGACAAGCATTGTCCATGGTTTGTCTCTTCATGTTGCGGGTTTTCACCAAAGAATCGGCGGGTTTCATTTTTTGTTAGATCGCATGTTTGTAAATATGGTGCCGTGGCAAACAACGAGGGACTAGGTGATGAGTTTGGAATCGATTCCGACCAAGACGGGCATGTTGCTTCGGGTAGTTTGAGCACGGCATCGATCTTCGCGAGATCCGTGTCCGATGTCGCTTCGGGATGATAGGCTTCGAACCAAGTGAAAAATCCACGGCTCGATATTTGTCCCGGTTTCAAATCGATGGCCTCATCCTGAATACAGACCATCGAGTGTTCATGTTGCAAGCGGGTTCCTGGTAGTCCTGCAGCTAGGGCGGGTGTTGCGGTGCCAGTCCGTCCCAAAAATGCGTGGAATTGTAGGGCATCGGTGGCATAGGAAACGCCCGATCCGAGGCTGCCGATGAGTGTCCATGGATAACGTCCTCCCATCGATAAGTTCTGGCGGGATGCGATGGATACGCCTTGTGTCGGATGAGTGAGTGGGGAGTGATCGATGTATTGGCTGACGTAGTATTCGTTGATCCTTATCGCGCCGTAATTTGCGATACCGATATCTTGGCTGTGGATGAGATCGCAGTGGATGGATTCCACGCCAGTGTTTTTCAGTTCCACATGCCAGAACCACGCTTGTGCTTCTTGTGACAACAATAGTCGGATGCGGAAAGCGATGTTTCTCCATTGTCCTTGGCCCGTCATGCCGCGTTCGTCGAACTGCCATGTTGCCGGACTGCACGGGCCGAGGAGAGGTATACTTTCGACAGTTTCACCGAGTTGGCGCAGGTGGATGTTGGTCGGTCCGCCTTCGGCTTCGTTGCCGGGAAACAGGTTGATGTTGATGTCGCCGCATTCTATCCGGTGAATCGATCCATTGCTGTTGATTTGGAGCGACAGGCCTGCCGGATTGGATACCGATAAGGGGAAGCTGGGTTTCATGGATGCGGGACTGGTTTTTTTACAAAAGTTGGTCACTACCGCAGCGCTCAGCTTGGTCGACAAACTCGCTGAGTCGCGCCATCACGGAGGCATAGGTGGATATCGCCTGGAACTGGGTGATGATTAGAGAGAATGCACCTAGCAGTGTGGCGAAGGCCATTGCCGATTGGCCGATCACCCCGAACTCCACTTTGCCTTCAATGAACAGTGGGGCAATGATCAGGACCGGGATTAATTGGATCAGGTAGTTGTAGCCGGTGCTGAAGAAGTTGAGGTTGCGGTTGATTCCGATGATGCGGCGGAGGTTGGCAACGAGGCTATCGATGCGTGCGTTGATTTTTTCCTTCACTTCGTTTTCGGTGCCTGAGGCGATGATTTGGTCACCTTCCTTGTCGAGTTGGATGAGATCCGCGCGGAAATTCGCCTCGAAGTCGGACTGCTGGTAATTGAGGCGAATGAGCGGTTTCCCCAGCCAAATGGTCAAGACCGATCCACACATTGCGTAGAGTATCGATACGAGGAAAAGTTTGGGACTGATGTTCCATAAAACCCCTGAGAACGAAAAAATGGTCAGCGTGGCGTTTAAGATCATCAGGACAAAGGAGAGCGTGGTCGTGGTTAGTTGCTTGACGTCCTCGGTCATGCGTTGGTCTGGATTGCTTATCTCGTATTCAAATTTTGAATGTTCGAAAAGATGTCGTTCGATGTAGACTTCGGTGATGCGGCGGGTAAGCCATGCGCGCCAGAGAAGTCCGAGGCGTTCTTCGGTGAAGCGGAACAGAACAGCCACGAGCGTGGATCCACCGAAGACTGCGAGAAACAGCCATGCGTAGCGGGTGAATCCCGCAGAGTTCCTATTTTCGATAGCCGTCATGAAATTTCGACCCACAAAGCTGTTGGTCACATTCATCACGTTCATGCCTATCATCAGGAGCAGTAGTCCTGCGAGCATGAGACGCGCCCTTCCACCAGCGCTCGATCGGAGAAAATTGCTGATGGTACGTATTAAACGTATCAAGGTTTTGTGGTTGATGGCTCCCTTTTCCACGCTCATTGGGTCGGCTTATGATTAAATCTATTACGTTGGGAATCTCAACTGTGCAGAGAATACCCAGAGGCGTTCTTTTTTGGAAAGGGGAAAAGGGAGAAAGTGTCATTATGACTCTCGTTCCCTAATCTTATATGCTTTACCTATTTTTTCCATTTTCCTCAGGTTCGTTGTTGGCAGCATTTTTTGATCTGCCATAGAATTCGCTGAGATGAGCGCGCTATTACTTGATACCAAAGAATTGGCTGCGTTGTTGCGTTTGTTGGACGATGAAACTCCAGAGGTGCGCTCGGTGGTGGTTGATAAATTGAGTCATGTGGGAGGGGATCTGAGTGAGGTGCTTCCGGATATGGCAACGAATCTGAATTCCAAGGAACTGACCATATTGGAGGATATCTTGCGCACGGTGCGTCGTAAGACACTGAGAGAGGAATGGCTGACCCCAAGATTTGGCTCCGCGGCTCTGGAAGAAGATTGGGAACTGTTTGAAAGTCAGCTCCGTTTGATATCAGATTTTCTGCACGACGGGATTTCACTGCGCCAACCGCTTTCGGATGCTTTGGATCTACTCACTGAAGAATTCCAAAACATCTATCCCATTGGAGCCACGGAGAATGATTTGCGAATCTTTCTTTTTGAAGAGGGTAGGCTAGTTGGAAATCACAAGCATTACTACGATCCTAGAAATGGCGATCTGGCGTGGTGCATTTCTTCTGGGATCTCAAATCCCATCGGCCTCGGTGTGATTTATATGCTGATCGGGCAACGGCTCGGTATGGAGATCCAAGGGATTTCTTTTCCGGGGCATTTTTTGTGCAGGATTAGCGAAGATGGCGAACCCATCGTGGTCGATTGCTTTGATAGCGGGAAATTGCACGCCCAACATGTGTTGGTCGATCCCACGAACGAGCTCACTCCTGAGCAGCGCTCGCATCTCAAGGAGTCCGCTGACCTCGGGACGATTTTGATGAGAATTCTCAATAACCTGATCGATGCTTTAAGACGTGCAGACCGTGAGGAAGACATGGAACTGATTGTGGAAATGCGCGATTCCATGATGAATCAGAAATAGGTTTCCTTCCCGGTAATATCTCCATTAGATAGAGACGACTTAGATTATAAAAGTTTTTACAGAGCCCCCGTAATCCTGAGGATTACACTTAAAAAACAGTTTAGTGATGTAACTTTCTATACATATGAACTTCAAGATAATCGTAATTTTTCTGACATTATTAGGAGGAATAACTTTAAACTCCTTTTCTCAAGGAGAAAAGGATTCTGTTGTGCAATACATTAATGCGGATCAACTTCGGCAGAAACAAGTTGTGATTGTAGGCCTACTTGGCTCTCCAATTGGAACATTCTTGAGAATCGAAGCCGAACATATGACAATAGGGGAGGTCAAAAATACATCTGATGATCCGCATTCCGCTGGACGGATGCAGTTTGTTAAGGTGACAGGAGTTAATAACCAGCCGCTGGAGAAGCCTGTTACAATAAGTATTGACTCGCTAATCAGCGATAGTGCTGCCGCCAAAATAATTAAGGACTCCAAGAAAGGGGAGCGATTCCAGTTGGCTGTCTACGAAGTCGGATTTTTCGATGGAAACAATATATTACCCCACGGCCTATCGGTTTTGCCGAGTGGAAATCTGCAATTTAAAACCCAAATCGTTGTTTGTGGAATAGGAGTTCGTAAAGGAGACCAAGAACAAAGCAAATTTCTAAAATCTGTAGAGAAGGCTTTATCCGAATTAGAGAAAGAACCTGACGCAAACAAAATCACTAAAGACACCTATTCATTTGATTCTGAGGATGGACGAAAAAACGTGTTACACCGAAGCGAAGATAGGACATTTGTCTCTAGAATTATCTACAAACGTGAAGGCATCGTAGATCTTATCATGATTTATAGGTTTGATAACAAACAGAATCTATCAGGTTGTTTAATTTTTAATCAAGAAAAGAAGCTTTTATATAAAGTGGGATATGGATACAAGAAAGACAGTGGTAAGTTAGTTGCAGAGGAAATTTGGGATTGCAATGTACGTTGGCTCGATACGAGAAAGATCGATCACGAGCTTCCTGTTCAACACACAGAGTATAATTTAAAATCGCCATTCGATCCGAGAAGGGCCGATATCACACCTTGTCTTGGGTTTGACTTTTTTCGACTGGATACTGGACTTCAAATAACTTTGATTGATTTTGCCAAGACAGAGGCGGGTGAGAAAATTAGCCCGAGTGTCGACGACAAACCTAAAGTTGAATTACAACCAAAGTAAATTGATACAGATGCGGTAACTATAAGGCTTATCCCCGTATGGGATGGAATCCGCAGTTGGGACTGCCTTCCAGATGTTATTGGGAGATTTTTACAATCTTTGTCGTGGCCGTGACAAAGATTGTAAATGTGGGTTTATTTGGGTTGTAGGGAAATGCATAGAAAAAATCCATGTTCTTCGGGAAACTGGCTTTTAATTTTGACCTCTGGTGCGGGTATCCTTACTTAGGTGGCGGTCATGAAGTGTCCTCGATGTGTGCAGCAAATCCATAGAGCTGCGGCATCATGCCCTCAATGTGGGTTTTCCATAGCGGATGCGGATCAGTTATTTGGAAATGAGGAAATCAAGCTACGCACTTTAACCGATGCCGCTGGGATTTTTCGCCGCCATGAACGCATTTTTCTGGAGGAAGCCATGGATAAAATCGCGCATCGATTTCCACAGATTTTCGTGGCGATCTACACGGGTAGTTTGGGCGAGTCAGGGCATTTGCGGCAATTTGGATTTTGGCTGTTGAATCGGGGCGTGTTTGAAGATGTGCCGATGGAGAAGCCGAATGAAAACGGGATTCTGATTGTGATCGATCCAGATTCAAAGTCAGCGGGAATGACTCACGGTTATTTGTTAGATCCGTATTTGGAGGAGAAGGATAGTTTCGACTGCTTGTCACGTGCACATTCCTATTGGCTGGAGGGTCGTTATGCTGATGGCGCAGTTCGCAGTCTTCGTGCGTTGGAAGATCTTTTGATCAAGCGTTGCCGACAAGCATGCCGGGACACTGAAAAATATGAGCGCAGGTATGGTAAGGTTTCGGCGATGAAGGACGAGGTGAAAAAGCTTCGTAAGCATGATTCCAAACAAGCAACCAAGCACAGGCAGTCCGAAAAGGAGGTGAACCTGTGAAAATTTTCTGTTTCATATTCTTGTTAGGGATTCATGCAGTGATGGCGGCGCCGAAAAAAGAGGTGGCGGTTGAAACGAAAGAGCCAGAAGTTTCAACGACAGAGGACAGCCCATTCGAGAAGATTGAGGTAGCAACGGTGGATAAGTATTTCGCGAAAAAGCCGACCCAGTTTCTGATCGATCCGCAGGGATTTATTTCGAGTCAGCAACGGAAAAACCTAGATAAGATCCTCAACAATCATGCCGCGGATTCGGCGATTGATTTGTATGTATGTATCTTCGGGAGAAATCAGAAACTTCCGTTAGAAGGTAAACACAATGATTTCTTGAATCGCCATTTTTCCCAAGGAAAACCGGTTGTGATTCTTTATTACTATTATGATCATCCGAATCGCACGGAAATGGTCATGAGTCCGAGCTTGTTAAAAGTCGTTTCGACCTCCGAGCAACAGCGATCGGTTCAGAGCTCCTTGATACGGGCGATGCGAGTCAATGGCTCATTTGAGCAGCTGGAAGAGTTTCTGATACAATTTTCAGTTCGCACTTATTGGATGGAACGGATGTTGGAGGAAAGTAAGGGAGTGCCGGAAGTCGTGAATGCGGTGGAGCAAGCAGAGGTGGCTCCAGTAGTGAAAAAACCGATCAATCCTTTGGAAATGATTCCTGAGCAATTCAGGGAACCGGCGATCAAGCTTGGCATTGGAGTGGGCTCGTTCGTGATTCTGTGTGGTTTGGTTTATTGGATCAGATCCAGAGCTCGACATAAGTTTCCTGAGTTCGAGGTCGAAGCTCGATTGGGAGGAAGCCATGCGGCGGGTATTGGAGCCGTGGTGAATTTCGCCAGTCCTGCGGTTTCTCCAGCTCGGCAACGTGAACAAGTTCCTGAATATTTACGGCGTGCTTGATTTTTTAAAACTGGGATTGAACCCATGCTTACATAAGGAGAGGGTTGTTGCGGATGAATGAACCCAACACATCGGTGGAAGCTTACGAGCCAGGCTCGGCGGTTAAACTGCCCGGTAAGCTCGGCGAGATGAGCCTGACGATGCAGGTTCTGACCCTTGCGATGTGGCCTCTGTTAGAACAAGTGTTGGCGTTCTTTGTGGGGATGACGGATATCCTGATTGCGGGTCGGATGGCGACAGGAGCGGAAAGGATTCCCATCATGGACGCGATGGCTCTTGGCGGATATGTCGCATGGTTTTTATTCATTTTCCAAGGTGCGGTGGCGACGGGTGTGATGGCCTTGGTTTCGCGTGCGACGGGTGCCCGTGATTCGAAATTGGCGAGCCTTGGATTGGGACAAGGCCTGTGGTTGGGTGCACTCGCAGGGTTTGCGGCGTTTCTGGTTTTACAGGCGGGCACAGATCTTTTGATCCATTGGATGGGACTTACTCCAGAGGCTGCTGTGCATGCGGAAAATTACATCCGTGTGCTCGCATGGTCGGGGCCGATTGCAGGTGCGACTTTTGCAGTAAATGCTGCGTTGCGCGGGTCGGGCGATACGAAGACGCCGTTTATTTCGATGTTGGTGGTGAATGTGGTGAACGTGGTCACCAGTGTGCTGTTCGTATTTGGTCCTGAGCCTATTGGTGGAATGGGAGTTCAGGGTATTGCGTTAGGAACTGTGGTGGGTTGGATTGCTGGACTTGCGATGGTGGTGGGACAGTTGGCGTTTCGGAAAAGCGAGGGCCTGCGGTGGAGTCGAGAGGCCTTGGTGTTTCATGCTGATACGATTCTGCGCATCTGGCGGGTGGGAGTTCCGCAGGCGATTGAAGTTGCTGGGATGTGGTTGATTCATTCCTACGGATTGCGCGTGATTTCGAATCTCAATCAAGAAGGCGCGCTGGGTGCGCACTTCATGGCGGTTCGGTTAGAATCGATGAGCTTTCTTCCTGGGTTTGCCATCGCTGCTGCTGCGGCGGCACTGACCGGGCAATATCTCGGAGCGGGTTCTAAAGAAATGGCTGTAAAGGTGGTACGTTTCGCATGGAAACTCGCGGCGAGCGTGATGTTTGTGATGGGGGTTTGTTTTGTGCTCGGACGTGAGGCCTTGATCGGAATCCTCGCGCCCGGCAGTGAATTGCACGTGACCTTGGCAGCCCCTTTGCTGTTGGTTTGTGCAATCACCCAACCGTTCTTTGCAACGTGCATCATGCTCAAAACAACCATGCGCGGTGCCGGCGCAACGCGTCTGGTCATGCGTTGGGCGTTTTCCAGTATGCTCTTTTACCGGATTGGTGTGCTGTGGGTGCTATCGAGCTTCAATCTTATCTCTCTAACAGGAGTTTGGATCGTGCTAAGTCTCGATCTATTCACACAAGCCATCGTTTTCTCCAGACTGCATTTCAAAGGCCATTGGCTGGATACGAAGGTTTAAGGAAGAGTGAATGATGAAGAGTGAAGAGTGAAAGTTATCTTGTTTTCACCATTCACTATTCAATATTCACTATTCAAAAGCTCAATAAACAGCATTTCCACTTTGTTTCTCGCCCATGGGGTTTTTCTGAGAAATGTTAGAGTGGATTTGATTGATGGATCATTTGCGAAGCAGCGGATTTTGATTCGATCTGAGAGTTCGTCCCAACCGTGTTCTTCGACGAGTCTGGTGACGATGGTCTCCAGGGTATAACCGTGGAGAGGATCGTTGGGATGGGAATTCATGGTTAAGGAAGTTCTCGGACTTTCAGATTCCGGAAACGGATAGGGGAACCTTCGGATTCGAGGCAGAGATGACCCGTGTTAGGTGAGGCGTTGTTGCCGCCAGAGACTTCGGTGCCATTGACCCAAAGTCTGATTTCACCATTGATGGCGCGCACGTAGTAATGATTCCACTGACCGGCAGGCTTGGTGGTTTCCGCGGTGGGAAAACTTCTTGTTCCATCGGGTGAGATAGGTGGAAACGGCTTTAGCTTAGCTTTACCGACCGGGAAAACATCGCCGTGGCAGGTGAACCAATCGGCTTTCTTTTTGGTGCTTTTCTCGTATTCGGATTTGTATTCGAGATCGAGCACTTGGACTTCGATGCCTTCTTTGGGAAGGCCCGGGCCTTTCAGTTCATCGAGGCAAGCTTTGCTGGTCCATACGAAGATCCCTGAGTTGCCTGCTGGCTTCTCATGCATCCATTCGACTGTGAGTTCGAAGTTGGTAAAAATTTTCTCAGTGCGCATCACACTGACAGGCTTACCTGTGCAGGCGATTTCTCCTTTGGCGTCATCAAAGGTCCAAGTGTCTGGGTTGCTGTTTACGGCGACGAAATCTGCCTTCTGCAAAGCGCGCCAACCGACTTCTTTGCCAGTGATTTTTGGAGAGAGTTCTTCGGCTTGAAGATGGTTAGATCCTTGGATGAGGATGGCAGCTAGGAGGAGGTTTCTAGTGAGCATAGGATTAAGGTTGGTTTATGATTCTGTGAGTGAGAGGAATTCTTCGATTTCACGTGATGGATCGTTCGAGCGCATCAGGGTTTCGCCGATCAATAAGGCGTTCGCTCCTGCACGGAGCGCACGTAGGGCGTCGTCTTGGGTTTTGATGCCGCTTTCGGAAACGAGAATGACATCGTCTGGAACTTCTTCGGCCAGGCGTTCGGTGGTCGCCATGTCGACCTCAAAAGTTTTCAGGTTGCGGTTGTTGATACCGATCAGATCCGCGCCTAATTCCAGAGCCCGTTCCATTTCAAGTAGATCGTGAACCTCAACCAAAACATCGAGCTGGAAAGATTTCGCCTCATCGTAGAGGCGTCTCAGCAATGCATCATCCAGCGCCGCAACAATCAGCAGGATTGCATCGGCCCCAGCGATCACGGCTTCGTGGATCTGGGTTTCGTGGATGGTGAAATCTTTCCGCAACAGGGGGATGGGGGAAAACTCCGAGATTTTCGAGAGGTAACCCAGGGAACCTTGGAAATATTTTTCATCAGTCAGGATAGAAAGGCAGGACGCGCCACCCTCGATGTAGAGCCCAGCCTGGCGGATGGGGTCGAAATTTGGGTCGATCAACCCAACGGATGGAGACGCTTTTTTCACTTCGGCGATGAGCGCGAGGTGGTTTGGACCGCGATCCAATGCGGCACGGAAACCACGAAATTCGTTCCTTTGCAGGGCTGCGGCACGCAGGTGGTCAGCCCGTGGAAGTAGGGCTTCGACCTCTAAATGCTTGGTGGCGATGATTTGGGCGAGTTTGTCAGACATAAAACGGCTTGGGTATGGGTAGAGCCGTGTTAGCCTATAACGAAGAAAATTTTTTGATAATTTCACTAAAATTCTCTTGATCGCTAACGGAGGAAGGGTAACAACTCCGCACGCGTATAGCGACGCGGGCGTAGCTCAGTGGTAGAGCGCCACCTTGCCAAGGTGGATGTCGTGAGTTCGAATCTCATCGCCCGCTCCATTTTATACTGAACCCCGTTCAAAAGGAATGTGGGGTTTTTCGTTCAAGGAGCTGTGATGAAAGGCGAATAGTTGGCTTGAATTTCTGCCGCAGGCTTTCGGACTGCTGCGATTCTTCGCAGCTTTTAGATGTGGATTGATCTAGGGTCATACCGGTATTACCGAATGACTCTCTAATTTAACTCGGAGAAAAAAGCTGGGATTCATCCCAGTAGTCCAAAGCGCCTTTGGCGCGTCAGGATACGGACAAGACTTTTGCATTGCTTAGGAATTCGCATCGGATCAATCTCCGACATATGTTTTTATGGTCTAAGCTTGCGGGAGAAAAATGGATCGATGCTTGGGAAGAGCGATTCTCGGGAAATCCGAATTTTGTGATGGAATATCTCAAAGGCGGCAAATCGGTACGTTTGCAGGTTTATTGTCAGTATGCAAAGGAGGCTGAGGGGATAAAGAAGCAGTTCGGTGGATCGATCCGAAAGGTGAAAGACGCCGATTGGAATAAGACGCCTGAGCTACCCAAGCCCCTCAAAATTCGTGATATATTTTTGGTTTCCGCGGAAACCGATCCGAAAAAACTCAAAGAACTCAGCCGCCAGCATCCCACGCGGGAGTTGATTGTGATCCCACCGGAAATGGCTTTCGGGACAGGCGATCATGCCACGACCTCCACCTGCCTCCGGTTTCTCGTCGATATCGCAGCTGAGCGGAAAGGGGAGAAATGGAGCGTTGCCGACCTCGGAACTGGGACTGGCTTGCTCGCGATCGCCGCCAGAAAACTCGGAGCCACCGAAGTCTGGGGCTGCGATTTCGATCCCTTCGCCGTCAACGTCGCGAAACGAAATGCCATTCGCAACGGCACACCTGAGATCGTCATGAAAGATCAGGACGTCTTGAAATGGAAACCCCGTAAAAGCGGTTACGATGTGGTAGCTGCCAATTTGTTTTCAACCGTCCTCATCGAGGCATGGCCTGTGATCGCAAAATCCCTCGCAAAAGGTGGTGATCTGGTTGTCTCAGGTATTCTAGCAACTCAAGCATGGGATGTCTTCGAAGCGGCCGCAAAAAGCGGACTCGGATTTTCCAAAATTGTCAAAAAAGGCAAATGGGTGACTGCGAGGGGCGGATGGTTTGATGATCTTTCGAAAAATTCTTAAATTCTTAAATTCCAAATCTCAAATCTCAAATACAGTATCGCGCTTTGTTAGATATTTCAAAAATACTAATATAATAAGTTCGAATAGGCGACTTGTCTTGGTTTCTATATCACCGATGCACAAATCATGAGCCTATGAACTTTGAGCACGGGAATTGGTAAGAAAGGAGACCTCAATCGATCCTACTTCTGCAAGATCACAAATACGCCCTTCTTGTTCCCCACGACCACATCGGGCTTCTTATCGCCGTTGATATCCTTCGCCATGACTTGGCATCCGATGCCGCTGTTGTCGTCGATGATTTCCGCGGTGTAGGTTGCTTTGCCATCTTTGCGTGTTAGAAGGAAAGCGTAGAGGACGGGAGCTTGTGCGGGTTCGATGTCGCCGGTTGGGCCGTGAGCCCAGAAGCGTTTTCCGGTGATGATATCCAAAGTGCCATCGCCATTGATGTCTGCGAGATCGATGGCGTGGGGTTGGGTGAATGCCACTCCGGTGGAGCCTTTTTCTTTATCGGTATCGATGAGATGATGGCATGTCCAAGTCGCATCCGCGTTTTGCTCATACCAGCAAACGCCATAACCATGGGCGTCTATGGAAGTGATGATGTCGGTTCTGCCATCGCCATTCACATCGTAACCGAACATTTGTGCGCCGCCTTTGTCCGCAAAAGGAGTGGCGTGAAATTTCCATGGTGCTGCGCCGTCCCAGTTGGCGGGTTGCTCCCACCAACCGCGTTTTTCCAAAACATCCATGCGGCCATCCGAGTTGATATCTCCGTAGCCGATGCCGTGAGTGAAGCGCTGGTAGGCTTTTTTGTCCTCAGGTGAGATGGCATTCCATTTCCAAACGGCGGTTGGATTCGCGGCATCGAAGGTTGCGTATCCAATTTTGCCTCCGGACATGCAGAGAAGATCGGGTTGTTTGTCGCCATTGATATCAGTCAACATGGGCGATTCGTTATCGGTTGATGCCAGAGCGGTGTGGCGTGTCCAATCGCCGTTTTTCGCACCGGGGTTTTCATACCAAAAAGTTTCTTTGCCGGGGAAACCGATCACGAGGTAGTCGGGTTTGCCATCGCCATTGAAATCGTGGCTGTAGGAAATGAAATTATCGGAATAGGCATTCTTGCCGCTCAGTTCGCCTTCGAAGCCCGGGATTTCCGTTTGATCGGCGGCTTTGAAGGATTTGGTAGCAGAATGGATGCTGTGTTGGTTTTTGAAATCGGGTCCTTCATACCAATAAGGGCCGGAGAGGATATCGGTTTTGCCATCGCCATTCACATCGGCGGCACAAGCGCCTTCTGCCCAGAAGTAGCGGCTGATTTTATGAGCTTCCCATTTCCCTGTTGGAGCTGGTGGTTTGGTAGAGACGACCACAGCTGTGGTTCCGGCAGCGAGAAGAGGAAGGATGAGGCTTTTCATGGGAATAAGGAGATAACTGGATACTGTCTATTTTGTTTACTCTTTTCAATGGAATGATTTTCAACCACGGAATGCACGGAATACACGGAGTGGAGCTACGCGTAAATTCTAGAAATTTTTCCCAGTTATTTCTAGGGTTAATAATCCTTGAACCTAAAGCACCTAGGCGGCGCATAAGCACTCACTCCGTATATTCCGTATATTCCGTGGTTGTATTTCGACGATTCCAATAAGCACTTTGATGCGTAGAAAATCATAAAATCTGCATGGTATGTTAACTTGATTATAGGGTCGGTGTCGCTCATGATACAGATATACAAAACTTAGGATTCTTATGGCACTCGATAAACTCACCCAAAAACTTCAGGAAGCATTGCAAAGCGCACAGGGATTTGCCTCGAAATCGTCGCATCCAGAACTTCGCAGCACGCATGTGTTATTAGCTTTATTAATGCAGGAGGGAGGGATCACGGTTCCTATCCTACAGAAGGCGGGTGTGGATATGACGAATTTGAAAGCTTCCGTGGCCGCGGCATTGGCCAAGGAGGTCAGTGTGCAGGGGGCATCGACCCAACCACAAATCAGCGCTGGCTTGCGTGCGACTCTCGAAGATGCGGACGACGTTCGTATAAAAATGGGAGATGATTTTCTCTCGGTGGAGCATTTTCTATTAGGATCTCTAAAAGGGGATTCACCTGCTGGCAAGTTGCTGAAAGAGGCGGGTTTTGATGCGAAAAAAGCCGAGGCCGCGGTCAAAGAAGTGCGCGGCTCACAAAAAGTGACCGATGCCGATCCCGAGGGCAAATATCAAACTCTTGAAAAATACGGAACCGATCTAACAGCTCGGGCGCGCGCTGGAAAAATCGATCCGGTGATTGGCCGAGATCACGAGATTCGGCGAGTGTTGCAGGTGTTATCGCGTCGGACCAAAAACAATCCCGTTTTGATTGGTGAGCCGGGTGTGGGTAAGACGGCGATCGTTGAAGGCCTTGCTCGACGCATCGTTTCCGGTGATGTGCCGGATTCGATGAAGGACAAGAAAGTCATATCGATGGATATAGGATCGATGTTGGCTGGCGCGAAATTTCGTGGTGAATTTGAAGAGCGTTTGAAAGCCTTTTTGAAAGAGGTCACGGATGCGGAAGGCAAAATCATTTTGTTCATCGATGAGCTGCATACCATCGTCGGTGCCGGTGCGGCGGAAGGCGCTGCTGATGCATCCAATATGCTCAAACCCCAACTCGCACGCGGTGAACTCCATGCGATTGGAGCGACGACTCTAGACGAATACCGTAAGCATATCGAAAAGGATGCAGCGCTTGAGCGGAGATTTCAGCCGGTTATGGTCGGTGAACCCACGGTGGAAGACACGATTGCGATCCTGCGTGGTTTGAAAGAGCGCTACGAAGTTCATCACGGCGTGCGCATTCAAGACGGCGCCATCGTTGCGGCGGCGATGTTATCGGATCGTTATATTTCAGATCGATTCCTGCCGGATAAGGCAGTGGATTTAATTGATGAAGCCTCCTCGCGTTTGAAAATCGAGTTGGATTCCATGCCGACGGAAATCGATGTCTTGGAGCGCCAGATCATGCAGTTGGAGATGGAAAAGAAGGCCTTAGAGAAAGAAACCGACAAGGCATCCGCTGCCCGTTTGGAAAAGGTTAAGGAGGAGCAGGCGAATCTCAAAGAGCGGTCATCCGGAATGATGGCCCAATGGCGCAATGAAAAACAGATCATCGATCAGGTTCGTATCGCTCAGGAGAAGATCGACTCGTTGAAGACGGATGTCGAGAGAGCTCAACGGATCGGCGATCTAACCCGTGCTTCACAAGTGACTTATGGCGATTTGCCAGAAGCTCATAAACAACTTGAACAAGCCCAAGCCGAGTTGGCCACGCTTCAGAAAAACGGCGCCATGCTGAAAGAGGAAGTAACGGAAGAGGATATTTCAAGGGTTGTTTCATCATGGACGGGAATCCCAGTCAACCGTTTGCAAGAAGGCGAAAAACAAAAATTGGTTTCAATGGAAGCGCGTCTGGGTGATCGGGTGGTCGGTCAGAAAAAAGCAATCGTTGCTGTAGCAAATGCCGTGCGCCGGGCCCGTGCGGGTCTCCAAGATGAGAACCGTCCCATTGGCTCGTTCCTTTTTCTCGGACCAACCGGTGTTGGTAAAACCGAGCTTTCAAAAGCATTGGCTGAGTTTCTCTTTGATGATGAAGGTGCGATGGTGAGGATTGATATGTCCGAGTATATGGAGAAACACAGCGTATCGCGTTTGATCGGCGCACCTCCTGGTTACGTCGGTTATGAGGAAGGCGGACAACTCTCCGAACACGTTCGCAGAAAGCCTTACTCTGTCGTGCTCTTCGATGAAATCGAGAAAGCCCATCCGGATGTATTCAACGTTTTACTTCAGGTGTTGGATGACGGACGGATCACCGACGGGCAGGGAAGAACGGTTGATTTCCGCAATACGGTTTTGATCATGACCTCAAACATCGGATCTCAATTTATCCTCGGTGAAGCGAATGCCGAACAACGCGAAGCTGCAGTCATGGAGGCGCTGCGTGGTCACTTCAGGCCGGAGTTTCTGAATCGCATCGACGAGATCGTGATTTTTGATCGTTTGAACCGTGAAGATCTAACAATCATCGTCGATCTCCAGCTCGAACGCGTCCGCAAGCGCTTGGCTAAACAAGGCCTTGGCCTTGCTCTAACAGAAGAGACCAAAGAATTCGTCGGTAACCAAGGCTATGATCCGGTTTACGGTGCGCGGCCTTTGAAGCGCGCGATCCAACATCACCTCCTCGATCCGCTCAGCTTGGAGGTTCTTGAAGGTAAGTTCATGGATGGTGATGTCATCAAGGGAGAATTAAAAAACGGTCGCGTGGTATTTACGAAGTGAGAAATCAGCGCGTATAGGCAGGGACGCCTAGCCTCACGCGTCCATATCTGACGGTGGTGATGACGGAAATATCCCGATGGGGTAGTGCGCGCTTTAAGATATGGGACCTTTGATGACAAAGATCCCTGCCTCACGAAACATCAAGGGCGTTTTGCCAAAGCGTTCTTTGATCGTGATTGTGAACATCTTAATCTGGAAGAATCTGTTCCTTCTTTACTAGCAGGTTATCGCTTATTTCGACTATCTCTCATCCAGCTAATCTTTTCCCACAAAATCGAGCAGATAAAGCACCACGCCGGCGTGGCAACTGTACCACCACTGGTTGTATTGGAAACCGACCACGATGCGGTTGTCTGGTTGGAGGTAGTAGGTGATGTAGTTGGCGGTCTGTTCGGCACGCTGTTTCAATTTTTCATCGCCGGTGGCTTCGGCCAGCTCCAGCAGCATTGAGGCCCAGTTCAGGCTATGGATGCCCATGACCACATTGCACTGAAGTTGCTCGCGGATTCCCTCGGCTGGCTCGAAGCCCTTGATCTTGTCGAGGAAGATCTTTTCAACCCAGGCGTTGAGGTCCTTGGCCATTTCCAAATAGCCATTGGTATCCGTGCGATTGGCTAGCAGGTATCGTATGGTGTCCAGGCAGTCGTAATTGGTGCGGCCATCTTTGCTGGGCACGATATCTTCGTAGAAACCACGAAACTCTTTGGTCTTGATCGGTCCGTTGATCAGCCAGTTCCAAGTTTTGTCCCGGTTGGCGCGATAGCGGTCATTGCCGTTGATTTTGTCCAGCGACTCGAACAGCCGGATGGCATAGATCACGCTGCTGGTGTATTCCTCGATAACTTGTTCGGTTTTTGGATCAACTCGGAAAGGCCAAGTGCCGTTTTCCCGTTGGCGAGCGGCGAGGGTCTTGGCGATCGCTTCGGCGGCATTTAGAAAGCGCATCTCGCCAGTGGCTTCATGAAGCTGGATGTAGGCAAGGGCCATGATGGCTGCCTTGTCCGGCATTAATCCTGTCTTATCTCTAAACCCGCCGGGTTTCTTTGCCTCATAGGTACTCCACGGCAGACTGCCATAAGGTAGATCTTCTGGCGTGCTGTGGGCGATTTCCCAATCCGCGAGCTTGACGGCCTCCGCGAGTGACCGCTTATCACCGGTATAGCGTCCATAGTCGATAAGTGTGCGGATCATCAGTGCGTGATGGAAGGCGGGATAGGAGACAAACCGGTCCACGGAGTTAGGGAAAGGCGCGCCGTTCTGCTGCAGGTTTGAGTAATAGACCCAGGGCATTTGCGTATGGCCTTTTTCATCCATAAGCGATTCCGCCGGTCCCTTGAACCACTTCAGATGGTCATCTAGCAGAAACGACATTCCGCGACGGATGGTTTCGTCGTATGACTGGAGTGGCAAAAGGTTTCCATCTTTGTCGCGCTTCACCTCGGCGATGGTCATCATCTTCTTCCAGTCAATCGGCGGGGCGGCGGGCTCCGCCGCAGAGATTACGGAATGAGATGACAGAGCAACCACGACCGCCATGATTTTTGTAAATGTAAATCGTTTCATGTTGTTTGCTTTCTTATGAGTGGGGGGGGAATTTTTGTTGGTGTTCTTTATAGATACGGCAGATTTTGTTTGATTGATCCAAAATCAATGTGAGTCGGGATGACTGGCTTCGCTGAATGCGGATAACTGAATACGCGAATCATCATTGAAAATTTCTTATTATTCTAAAATTACTTTTTTATAGATACGTTATTTTTAAGTAGGAATTACCTATAAAATGAAAAGCATTTACCGTCTTTGCTGATGGGATGCTGGTGATTTGGACTTTCTATTCAAAGATCTGAACCTTTCCCGTTGTGGAAAAAATTGAGGGTGGGGGATCTATGCAAGGAATTCCTTGAGGCCGCGCATGATCATTTGCACCGAAATGGTGATCAGGATCATGCCCATCAGTTTTTCCATGGCCAGAAGACCGCGCCTTCCCAGCATGCGAGATAAGGGCCCTGAAAGACCTCCCAGAATGATTGCATTAACAAACCAAGCGGACACCACCACACCCAACAAGATCCAGGGTTTATGCGGTTGTTGCATCGGAAAAAGCAAGACCATGCTCAGGGTTGAAGGCCCGGCTACCAGAGGGATCGCTAGCGGGACGATGAAGGGCTCGCCATCGGGGCTTTCGGAGAATGGGGTAATGACCGGAGGGAAAATCATCTGTAAGGCGATCAAGAACAGAACGATCCCGCCTGCCACCGACATGGCGGTGGGATCGATATTTAGAAACGATACGATGTATTTTCCGAACAGTAGGAAAAACAGCATGATTCCAAGGGCGATGGATAGCTCTCTTGCCATTACGATCCGCCTGCGCTGCAGCGGCACATCCTTCAGCGCCGAGATGAACATGGGGATGTTACCCAGCGGATCCATCACGATCGTTAGCAGGAATACCAATGAGATAAAGGTGTTTATATCCATGAACGCTGCTTAGGGTGGAAGTTAGGGTTGTCTCCGTAGAATTAAGATTTTGCCAAGATCGCCATCGCTGCGTTGTGTCCGGCAATACCGCTAACGCCACCTCCGCGGCGGGCACCCGCACCGGCGAGATAAATATGGGCATCATCGGTTTCCGCGCCCCAGAGTGTCCGGCCATCTGCATCATCATCAAGAAAGGGGAAGTCCAGATCGCGATGGAAAATATTTCCTCGCGGTAGAGAGATGTCCTTCTCCAGATCGAGCGGTGACTTTACCTCGATCGCGAGCGAGTTTTCTTGGCAGGGAGCTAGGACAGATTCAATGGGATCCAGCAGGTATGAATTGAGGCTGGATAGAGCCTGCTCTGTGGCAAGCGCTTTGGTGCCTTCCGGATCGGCATCGAAAAGTTTCGCAGGGGTGTGCAGACCAAAAAGAGTGAGTGTGTGATAACCCTTTTCGATCAAATCTGCGGAGAGGATTGTGGGATCTGCCAGCGTGTGGCAATACATCTCTAGCGGGAGTGGTCGGGGTATTTCTCCGTTGCTGGCAGCGAGGTAAGCCGCTTCCAATTGAGAGTAACTTTCGTTGATATGGAACGTCCCCGCAAAAGCGATGCTTGGATCTATACCTGACTTCAGGCGTGGCAGTCGTCTCACCAACATGTTAATTTTCATCTGAGCCCCTTCGAGGGACTGTGGCGCGGGTTTTCCAATTAAGTCGGCAAGAAACTGAGGTGCCGCTGCAAAAAGCAAGTCTTTGGCTGTGTGGTATGTGCCGGATTCTGTCCCTACACGGACACCCATGGGGCCGCTTTCCAGTGAACAGATTCTGGATTGCATCTTGATCTCCACCCCTTGAGCCATGGCGATACGATGTAGCTCTCTCACCAAGGCGCCCATGCCTCCTTGAGGTACTCGCCACAGTCCGTCCCCGTTTCCAATCAAATGATAAAGGAAGCAACGGTTGGCTTGCATGTCGTCAGCGGAAACAAATGTTCCGATCAACGCGTCGGTTAGAACCACTCCTCTGACGATGTCATCGCTGAAGCGATCGCGAATCACATGGCCAATAGGTATCTCCATCAAATTGCGCCATACCTCGGGCAATCCCATTTCCGATTTCAAGGCGGCCGCGCGCTTGAGAGGTTGGAGCATGGTCGGTGCGAAACGCCGTGCGAGTTCGGCAATTTCTCCATAAAACTTTATCCACTCTTCACCTTCCCGGTTTGATCCGGTCAATCGGCGGAAGCTTTCCGCCGTCGGCCTGTCCCAATGGGTGGAGACTAAAAGTCCGTCTTCCACACCATCGCGTCGATAGGGTGTGTAGGAGGCGACAGCGCGATCGAGTGTTTTGAATTTGATGCCCAAATCTGTGACAATCTGATCGGGTAGCAAAGAGACTAGGTAAGCATAACGAGAGAGATTTGCCTCATACTCGGGAAAAGGCTTCGCACTGGTCGTGGCGCCGCCGAGTTGGTTCTGGGCTTCGAGCAAGAGTACAGATTTTCCTGCCTTGGCGAGATAGTTCGCCGCAACCAGTCCGTTGTGTCCGCCGCCAACAATGATAACGTCGTATTTTTTAGGATGATGTATCATGTTCTGATGTTTTTAACTTGTGATGGGGGAGTTATCTGACTTGGGGGCTACTTGCTGAATATGGGGTGATTTTCATCGCCCATGGATTCGAGGTAGGCGAGTAGGTCGAGGATTTCGTCCTGATTAAATGTGTTGAGCAGGCCCGGGGGCATGAGTGACACTTTGGAGAACTCTCTTGATTTGATATCAGGCTTGGAAATTACCGTAGTTACGGTGGGATCGAACGAGTTTGTCATCACCACCACTGTGTCGTCGTTTTCCTGACTGATACGGCCAGCGGTGACGCTACCATCTTTCATCGTGAACACTGTCATTCGATACTGTTCGGATAGAACCTTTGATGGCTCCGTGATGGACTCCAACAAATCCTGGCGCTTGAAGCGGGTGGCGACATTCGTGAGATCCGGACCAGCGGCCCCGCCTTGGTCACCATAACGGTGACAGAGAATGCATTGCGCAGATGTGTATGCGGCTTTGCCGCGGGCGAAGTCGCGTCCTTTACCCACCTGATCCAACAACGGTAGCAGTTCCGTGCTTTTCCATTCCTTGACGAAGGCGCGAGCCTCGGTGGATGCCTTGATTGCGGGTTGCACTTTCGTGAGGTCACCCAGCGCGGTAATTTCCGCTGGCATCATGGTTGCTTTCACTTCCTCCAAGGCATGATTCACGAATCCATCAAAGCTCGCGCCGTTGTTGAAATTGACACCGGCGTCGGTGAACCATTTCACGACTT
>Ga0315909_10000072_pt1 | contig 123821 bp, 138 predicted proteins | sample LakEriMetagenome_11_FD_203527 | JGI IMG/M metagenome (GOLD analysis project Ga0315909, IMG submission 203527) | Freshwater fungal communities from buoy surface, Lake Erie, Ohio, United States - Buoy 2 MA125 | ecosystem: Environmental > Aquatic > Freshwater > Lake | place: USA: Lake Erie, Ohio... | reverse complement strand
ATCTTACTAATCTGCCAAGAAGAATGTGCTGAAGTGACACAGGCGATTAGTAAGGTTTTTCGCTTTGGTTATGATTCTGAATACAATGACAGAACTAACCGTCAGCGATTAACCGAAGAAGTTGGAGATTTAATTGCTATGATTGACCTGATGTTTGAAGCAGGTATTATCGATGAATCGTCAGCAAATATGGCAGCTCTTCAAAAGAAAATCAAATTAAAAAAGTGGTCTAACATTTTCGATGAACATTCTGAGGTGGTAAATTAAATGAAGTGGGTTCTTATAATTTGGTTAGGTTCAACAAACAATTACGCTGTATATGATACTTTTAAAACCGTAGAAGAATGTGCAGCAAAACAAGAAACAATTTTTAAAGCATTAAAACAAGCCGACTCTAAAATGAATTTAACGTGCCGTGAATATAGACCATCGGATAAGATGAGTAAATCGAATATCGTTGTGAATAAGTATGTCTTTTATTAAATACCTCAAATATAGCGGTGCTTGTGTTACAATGACGGTGAATCCATGCCATTGGGCTTGGATTCCCGTTATTCATTTTGGTGCCGAGATAGCTTTCGAACCAGCTAATTCAATAGATATTAGACTTTTGTTTTTGACTGTAAGAATTTGGATTGATGATGGGAGTTGGTAATGAATATTTTTTATCTTGACCGTGATCCTCGTAAGTGCGCTGAAATGCACCTTGATAAGCATTGTGTAAAAATGATTATTGAGTATGCCCAACTTATGTCAACCGCACACCGAGTGCTTGACGGTACCGAATACTATGATAAGACCGCAAATGGTCGAAAAATTAAGCGTTGGCGTCTGCCTGATGAGCGTGAAGCTAGATTAATGAAAGCCTCACACATGAATCACCCATCTGGTATTTGGGTACGAGCCAATGTTGCGAACTACGGGTGGTTGTTTACAATGTGGGAATTTTTGTGTAAAGAATACACTTTTCGTTATGGTAAACAACACGCCTGTAGCCGTTTACTAAACTGCCTTGATATACCGCCAAATAAAATGCCTGGCGGCGACTTTTATCCACCAACACCAGCAATGCCTGATGAATGTAAAATCGCCGGTGATTCTCTTGCTTCCTATCATAAATACTATAATGAACGGAAGGCACATTTTGCCAAGTGGACTAAAAGACAAGTGCCTATCTGGTTCTCTCCTGTGATAAATAAAAATAATGCCCACATATAGTTTTATTGATACTGATTCGGGTGAAGAATTTGATGCGCTTATGAAGATTTCTGAGCGTGAAGAATATCTTAAAAATAACCCGACCATCCAACCCTTGCTAACCGCCGCAGCAATTGTCGGCGGTGTTTCAATCAAAGATAAAGTCCCCGCTGGTTTCAAAGAAGTTCTCTCCAAAGTAGCAGAGAATCACAAGAACTCTGCTGTCGCCGAAAAACACGGCAAACGATCCATAAAAGAAGTACAAACAAAAAGAGTAGTCGATTCACTACATAAGAAAAAATATGGGAAGTAGCTTTGTTATGTCAACATCCTCCAAGGAGATAGTATGGCAAAACGAAAAGGTATTGAAACAAAAGCAGCACTTTTGCAACAACACTTTAAGGGAGAATTGAAGGAAACTGATGAAAATGAATTAGGTGATTGGTCAAAAGAAAATATACAAAAAAATAGAGAAAGGTATATTCGTCAGCATTTCCCATGGATCTACGAAGGATATAAACAACAAACATAATGAAATTTTTTAATCATGTAAAATTAAGTGAATTGGACTTTGAATTAGAATCCGAAACAACAGAATCGGGTAGGACTTATAAAACACCGGGAGGAAAGTCCTACCCCTCCATCACAACCGTTCTATCCAATTATAACAAAAAAGCAATCTATGAATGGCACCAAAGAGTTGGCGAACAAGAAGCTAATCGTATTTCCCGTGCAGCATCTGGTCGTGGTACCAAACTGCATAACGCTGTTGAGAAATATCTTTTAAACGAAATGTCTGATATGAAAATGCAGACGATGATGCCTGACACTAAAGAGCTATTTCTCAAAGTGAAACCATTTCTCGATAGTCATATTGGCGACATATATGGTATTGAACAACCGTTGTATAGTGATAAACTAGGGATCGCCGGCCGTTGTGATTGTATCGCCGAATGGGAAGGCGAATTATCAATAGTTGATTGGAAAACTTCAACAAGAGTAAAAGAAAAAGAATATATACAAAACTATTTCATGCAATGCTCGGCATACGCTGAAATGTTTGAGGAAAGAACAGGCAAGCCAATTAAACAAATCGTGGTTGCCATTGCGGTAGAAGATACAAATATACCTTTGATTTTCATTGAGAACAAAGCAGATCATATTTTGCCTCTTCAACAATATATTTTGAAGTATAATGGTGCAATATAAATAATTTAAGGGTACATAAAATGAATGAAGCTAATAAAGCAGGGAGTATAGGCGAAGTGAAATCAAAAAGAATACCAGGACGAGAAGATGTTCCTGAAGAAAAACCTGAGCCGCCTGCCGAATCAGATGAACTGAATTTGAATGACCTACAACTTATAATAGCACTATTAGATGCAGCTGCTTCGAGAGGCACTTTTAAAATTGATGAATACGGTGTTGTGAGTGGTCTGTACAATAAATTGACAAAAATTTTACAAGACAATCTGAATAAATAATAGATGTTTGCCAAATTTCTGTCAACCCTATTGTTTATTCCTGCGTTGGCTATGGCTAGTGATAGTGAAATTGTTTTATTTGAGGCACTATGTGTTGATTTAAAAACGATAAGCGGAACAGTAAAAGAATATGGTGAATTGCCTTTTCTTACCTCCACAGGCCACAGAGTTGATGGCAATAGAAAGAAGTATAATCCTACTTTTCTATTTCTGAATCCTCAGAGTAAAAGTTGGACTATGGTTGAAAAAGTTGATGAAGATAACTATTGCGTTATTGCGGCCGGCACAAAAATGGAACCGTATAAGGCAAAGAAGTAAAGAATTCGTTGAAGATTGTTGAACGATGCGTTGGACACCGGGGCAGTACCGGTCAGGTCCACCAAAAGCATACTGTAAGAACGCATGAGCAGGTTTTGCACTACCGCTGGTTACGCCAATCGTAAGTGGGTGTAGGCAGTATGCTTCTGATGGGCCTGAAATAGATTCGACAGCGTAGCAAATAGACAATTGGAGAATCGCCAGATAAGGCGTAATAATCAAATAAGTAAATGCAAACGATGAAAGATTTGCACTGGCAGCCTAAACGCTGACCGGAGTTTTCGGTGATTGAACTTGGCAACAGAATCAATCACCATTCTTAATTAAGGAGATATTATGAAGTCAGTAGCACTTATCGCAGCATCGCTGTTTGCAGTAACCGCTTTCGCACAGGCACCTGCTAAGAAAGAAGAGCCTAAGAAAGACGCACCAAAAGCTGAAGCTAAAAAAGATGCACCAAAAGCTGAAGCGAAGAAAGACGAAAAAAAGAAGTAAAAAGGAAAGCGGGAGAAATCCCGCTTCTTAATTATGCTTGGTATTGATCTAACACGAATATCCAGATTTGAAAATATTGATTTAAAAAGGCTTGGTGAAAAACTAGGCCATGAACTAGATAGTCCAAAGACCGCAGCTAAAATATGGGCAATTTATGAAGCTTTAACTAAAGCTGAAGGTCGACAAATAAATCCTAGAAAAATAAAGATAGTATTTAAAGTAGCTTGTGCGCCTACTGTAGAATGTATTGCTGAAGATCCAATTGCAGTAAATACACATAATGAGTTGAGTGGAGATTATGTTATTTCTCTAACACATGAAGGCGATTATGTAGCAGTTGTTGCTTTAAAAAAGGAAAGAAAATGACCAGAGAAGAAGTAGTGAGCAAAATTGAAGAACTGTTCTATGCAAAATATGGAATCAAATTGACTGATTATCCAGAAGATACTGATGTTCACAAATTTGCTGAAATAAATGAAAAGTTAGATTCAATCGAATTTATGAACTTCATTTTTGATGTTGAAGATATGTTTGATGTGAAAGATGTTGGCGGAAATGTTCCAACAAAACTTGGTGATTTGTTTAATATGTTTGAGGAAGCAATTAACAAAAAACAAGGCACTTAATATGGCACATCCGTTTAGAGGAACTTCAGAAAATTCACAGAAGGTTATTTTAACACAAGTTGTTCTTGGTATCTTGTGTTCAATTTATTTTGTGGTGACAGCGCAATATAGTTATATTCTGTATGCGTTTATTATGTTTTTCTTCTTTAACCATTTCTTTCATAACGTAGCTTTACACCGTTATTTTTCACATAAGTCATTTCAAACAAATAAATTTTGGCATATTTTTATGGCCATGTTTTCGCCACTAGCATCTGCTGGTTCTCCGTATGGTTATGCTATGGCACACAGAACGCATCATATGTATTCTGATACGGATAAAGATCCAACGAATTTAGATTTAGTTGGTCGTTGGAATGTGGCATTTTTTCGTTGGAACTTAAAACACGTTCCTGTAAGTGTAATGCGTAATTTAAATAATGATCCATGGATTATGAGATCACATAATTACTATGTTTTAATTGTTATTGCATTTTGGGTAGTATTAGCTTTGATTGACATTCGTTTAGCATTGATGTATAATGTTGCTAGTTTGTTTATGTTCTGTGAATATTGTGTGATTAACATTATCAATCATACTAAGTTGCCATTTTCATATCGCAATCACGAAACGCAAGATTCATCACGGAATGATTTTATTACTGGCGTATTTTTTGGCGATTGGCATAACAATCATCACAATAAAGGTTATCTCTGGAATCAAAGAGAGAAATGGTGGGAGTTTGATATTCCTGCTCAAATGATTAGATTAATTAAAACTGATAAATGAAAAGACGAGTAGTTGTGACCGGGATTGGTTGTGTTACACCAATCGGTATATCATATGATGAAGTAAAAGATGCTATGTTTTCTGGCCGCTCAGGCATTCGTTATTATGAAAACATCAAAGCAAATCTTGGTCGTGTAGAATTTGATATTGATTCACAGATTGCACCGCTCGATCAAACAATCACCGATAGAATATCACGCTTTGCTTGGTATTCTTATCTTAAATGTAAAGAAGATGCTGGTATAACAAAAGAAGATGTTGATGGCATTTTCTTTGGTGTTGGTTTTTGTGGCAGCTATACAATTGAGAATTCTTTTCCAGAATATTTGAACAATGGTCGATCAAGGCCAAATACCTTGGTTAATATTTGTCCTAATTCTCCTGCATGCTTTATTGCATTGAAAGAAGATATACATGGACCAAATTTTACTTACAACACAGCTTGTTCATCTTCAACACTTGCTCTTGGTGAAGCATATGAAAAGATTGTTCGTGGTGATTGTGATGGAATGATTGTGGGCGGAACAGAATCGTCAGTAAATGATTATGGTATTACCACATGGCACGGAATGCGAGCTATTTCTTCTAAAGATGAAGGACCAAAAGCTTGCAGGCCATTTTCAAAAGATAGAACTGGTGTTGTTGTCGCAGAAGGTTGTGCTGTATTCTTTTTAGAAGAACTGGAACACGCCAAGGCTCGAGGCGCCAAGATATATTGTGAGATACTTGGTTATGGTACTTCTTGGGGTACAGAATCAATGACTAAGCCAAGTATTGAAGGTGAAATGAGAGCGATACAAAAAGCTTATGATAAACTTAACGGCCGCAAAGTGACATTTATCTCTGCTCATGGAACTGCAACACCAACCGGCGATATGGTTGAATTGCAAGCTATTAAAAATGTTTTTGGTGATGAACTGAAAGATATACCAATCACATCAACAAAAGCATTACATGGTCACACACTCGGTGCTTCAGGTATTATTGAATCGATGGGTTGTATTGCTGTTTTACAAGAAGATAAAGTCATACCGAATTGGCATTTAGGTGAACAAGATGATAAAGTACCTGAAGGCACATATTTGCCTAGAGAAGTGGTTGACAAGAAGCAAGATGTGTGTTTAAATAACTCTTTTGCTTTTGGTGGAAGTAATGTTGTTTTAATTATGGGAAAATATAATGAAAGTTTATCTTAGTAATTACCGTAATCATTGGCTTTCTCCTTACACAATCTTGGAGAAGGTTTTCTTTTGGCGTGAAATTGATTATGATGAACCAAAGATTGATAGACTAGCAAATATACTAGAACCATTTTGCCAGGCCCTTTTTAAGTTTTTAGAAATTGTTCACCCAAGAATTAATTATGTAAAGATTGATAAATGGGATACTTGGTCAATGGATCATACATTGTCATATATTATTCTGCCAATGCTTAAGCAACTCAAAGAAACAAATCATGGGTATCATCTTGTCGATTTAGAGGATGTTCCTGTTGAACTCCGTAGCATTACACATGAAGAATATGACAATCAATTGTATTTCGATTGGTACCAGGATAAACAATTTGAAGATTTAGGTTCTGCTCGCTGGGATTGGGTAATGAATGAAATGATTTGGACCTTTGAACAATTGGTTAATGATACAGATGAACAGTTTTTCATCAATGGATACGATGAAGAAGGCCTAAAAAGACACGAAACTAGAATGGCCAATGGTTTTCGCTTATTTGGTAAGTATTATAGAGGATTGTGGGATTAAATTTACTAAATAAGTAACCAGCATACACACAACCGCTGGTAACACACAAACAAACACACAGGAGAATTACTATGTCAAATATGACACCCTTTGAAATACGACTCGAGCTACTTAAAATGGCGAGAGATATGCTTAATGATGATTATTATGGAAAACGTGAGCAAATATCCAATCAATGGCAAGTAGAAATAGATACTGCCAAAATCAAAGGTGAAGATCCGCCGAAGCACCCAGGATTTCCACCATTCCCAAGCGAATCAGAAGTTATTGCTAAAGCAGCAACTTTGAATAATTTCGTTTCCAACATAACCGTAGATAAACCAATAACAACTAAAAAATCTACCTGATGGGAAAAGGATGGTTTCGACCATCCTCCAACTTTTAAGGAGAAGTAATGAAAAGAGCAATTGTGCTTTTCACAATTAGTTTGATTGCATTAACTATAGGATTTACCGCATTAACAGTTACAAACATCGTAATTTTACCGTACAAAGCATATTACAGCTTTATGTCTGCTGATGCTAAAACACAAGTAGAATGTCTTGCCCAAAACATTTACTATGAGGCAGGATATGAGCCAGAAAAAGGGCAAGTTGCCGTTGCCTTTGTTACTCTTAATCGGGTAAAATCTGGCCACTTTGAAGATGATATTTGTGGCGTGGTAAAACAAAAATTTAAAGGCGTTTGCCAATTTACTTGGTATTGCGAAAATACAACAAGACGCTTGACAGGTCAAGCTGAAATGGTGTATAATGATGTTAGAAACTTAGCAGTTTATGTATATGCCAATTATGATAAACTGGAAGACCCATCAAAGGGCGCTTTGTTCTATCATGCGGACTATGTTAATCCAAGATGGAAAAATATGGTTCATTTGACAACAATAGGAAGACACATTTTTTACAATCGAAAGGATTTAATGTGGATAAGTTAACACAAGCTTTAAAAGGTGATAATGTTGTTGCGATTTGCGTGACAATTTTATTCTTTACAGCTGTAGTATGTCTTAGTTGGTATCACATACATGACCGCAGTTTAATGGCACAAAACATGAATAATGCAATTGCTAAAGGTATTGATCCGTTGGCCGTTCGTTGCTCATATGTAAAGAGTGATGATATTATTTGTGTAGCATTTGCAGCATCGGCACAATCTCATCCAGTAGCACCGCAGTCATCGTCAAAACGCAGTAAAGAATAATTGAAAAGGAATTATATTATGTCTAAATTTACATTTGTATGCCAAAAAGAAGCAATACCATTTGATGATTGTATTTCTTCAAAGAAAACTGTTGAATTTTCAACCTATGATTTGTATGATATTATAAGTGAATTTCAAAATTTTCTTCGTGGTTGTGGATATTGTTTTGAAGGTCAATTAGAAATTGTTGACGATGATGAACCAATCGAATATCAAAAAATAAAAGATGAATTGGATAATATTCAATTACCAAATTTTGATTTCACAAATATTCCACAAAACAACTGGCCGTTTCAAAACGAGCAAATTAAACCATTGACCGTCGCTGATTTGGAAAAATTGAATAAGTCTAATTTTGAAATGCCTGGAACATTAGGTGGTGCTAAAGTTACTTTTGCGAGTGAGAAGTAATGCCTACAAAAGATGAAATGGTTAAATTCGCCAGAGCTATTGATGGTATGGTAGCAAATACTGATTTGAATTACATAGAGGCCATAGTTGAGTATTGTAAAAATACTGGATTAGAAATTGAAGTGGCTGCATCATTGGTTAATTCTAACCTTAAATCAAAATTAGCCAATGACGCACTTGATCTGAATTTACTGAAAGAAAAAGGCAATAGATTACCAATATGACAGGTTATGAGGCGTTCGGTCTTTACGAATCTCTCAAACTTCATTTCGCTAAAGATAGTTATGATTTCTTCAAATATAATGGCAAGACAAACATAAGTATCACGGCTTTTGAGAATCGCAAAGACAAATATCATTTTTATAAACTATCACGCAAGCTTAGTAACCGTGATGAATTAATTACATTCATTGTTGCTAATCTAATGGTGAAAGACAATTTGTGGGTAGGTGATTTGTTAACAGAAGATGCTGAAGTGAATTTTCGCAGTCATCAGAAGGTACTTCAATCGTTTTCGTATATCTTTGAGAATGATTGTAAGGAGATATTTGATGGGAGTGATGATCCAAATGTGGTGTTAAAAGTGATTGATGGTGATTATCCCGTTCTTCTCACCAAAACATTTCGCAAGGAAATTCATATCGAAAGTTTTGCGATGATGGCTAGAATACTGCCGTTTATGGGTAGTTGGTCAAAACAAATCACCGATACAATTCGTTGGCCCACATTTCAGATGAAGGTACAAAAACTAATGCCGTTTTTACCACAAGATGATACAAAATACAAATTGATTTTAAAAAAAATTACACAGAAATGATAAAGAAAATATACTTAGATATGGATGGTGTTCTCTGCGACTTTGAAAAGAAGTTTACAGAATACTATGGTTTCTTGTCGCTTACCAAAAGGGATCGTAAAGAATGGTCTAAAGATTGGGAAGATTTCATTCTCCATAAAAAAGGATTTGAGAAATTGGATTGGTTTCCTGGCGGTAAAGAGTTGCTAAATGCCGTTAGAAATACCAAATTACCAGTTGAGATTCTTTCATCTGCTGGCGGTAAGAAATTTCATGGTGAAGTTACAGCACAAAAAATTAAATGGCTGCGTAAGCATGGCATTAATTATAAAGCAAACATTGTAACAGGTCGTAAAGAAAAAGCAGAATATGCCACACCTGAAACAGTATTGATTGATGATACCGAAGATGTGATAAGGTATTTCACACAAGCAGAAGGCCAAGGCATACTTCATAAGGACATAAAAGATACCTTGAAAAAGCTTGACTCGCTACTAAATAAATGATATAATATGATTTTGTGGATAAGCCGTTTATACTAATTTATACTCCGTTATACGAAAGGAAATACTATGAGTAGTTTTGCAAATCTAAAGCGTGGTCGTTCTGACCTCTCTAAACTCACTAAAGCAATCGAAGCAACAAACCAATCTGGCGAAGCCGGTTCTAAAGATGATAATCGTTTTTGGCAACCTGAAGTAGATAAAGCTGGTAACGGTATGGCTATTGTTCGTTTTCTACCTGCACCTCAGGCTGATGGCGATGATGCTCTGCCATGGGTTCGTGTATTCTCACATGGATTCCAAGGACCTGGCGGTTGGTTGATTGATAATTGCTTGACAACACTTAATGAGAAATGTCCAGTTTGTGAGCATAACAATACATTATGGAATTCTGGCATTGAAGCCAATAAAGATATTGCACGAAAGCAAAAGCGTAAACTATCTTATGTTGCCAATATTCTTGTGATTTCTGACCCAGCAAATAAATCAAATGAAGGCCAAATTAAACTGTTTAAGTTTGGCAAGAAAATCTTTGATAAGATTACAGAGGCTATGAATCCTGAATTTGCTGATGAAACACCAATTAACCCATTCGATTTGTGGGAAGGCGCTAACTTCAAATTGAAAATTCGTAATGTTGAGGGTTATCGTAATTATGATAAATCAGAGTTTGCTGAGAAATCGGCACTCTATGACGGTGATGATGAAAAACTTGAGGCACTTTGGAAATCAGAGTTTGGTTTGAAAGAGTTCCTCGAGCGTAAGAACTTCAAATCCTATGACCAGTTGAAACAAAGATTGGATAAAGCATTAGGTTTTGATGGCGCTGCACCTGCAATTAAATCTAAAGCAGCTGATACTGTTGCTGAAACCGACACATCTATCATTGACAAATCTGTTGGTGAAGATGATGAAGATTTAGATTATTTCAAATCCCTTGCGGAATCTAACTGATTCTTAACCCATGCCATGCAAGTGCTACCCCGGCTTCGGCCGGGGTTTTTATGTGGCCATTCCAACTAACATTGAACCAGTATCTTGTTTTGGTGCTGATGCAACTTGAGATTTCTTTACGATTGTTGTATTAGTTGTAGGCGCATTTACGACCATTGGTGTTTGTGGCTTTGCTTGTGCTCTTTGGCCAGAAGCCACTTCAGAAGAAGATGATGACATTTGTGATCCAGAACCGCTGGTCATTTCAGAATAGATTTGTTCTGCTGAAGCTTCTCTTTTAGCAGCATACTCAGCACCACCAGCAAAGCCAACCGCTTTATTCACCTTACTCATATTTTCCATATCTTCAGGTTTCATTTTCTTATAACCTAAGAAAAACCAAGGTATCGCTTTAGCTGCAACTTCTGGAGAATTTAAACCATCAGGATTGCTAAGTAAATCTGCACCTGTTGCTTTTGAGATAGCTGCATATTGATTTTTTCCTGTATGTTGAATAAAACCCCGGCCACGATATTTCCAACCATCACCTGGTGCAGAATTTCCATCAGTAGTTTTATAAACATAATTAGCAAGTGCTTCAGGATTGTTTACGAATTGTTGTGCAAATTCTTCAGAAGGAATTCTTTTAGGTCCAAAGATTTGTTTAATTCTTGCAGCGGTGCTATAGAATAAATTCTCGCTCTGTACTTTAAAATTTGATTCTGCTTTGACTGTAGCTAAAACATTTGCATGAGCTTTTGGTGATGTGACACCTGCTTCATTTAAAGATTGAACGATTAAACCAGGAGTACCACTTGGTATTTTTCCTGGAGCGGCAGGCGCCGCCGGTGCTTTACCGGGAGCTGCTGGTGCAGGAGTTGGTGTTGGTTTAGCTGCCTCTTTTGGTGCTGAAGGTACAGGACTAGGCACAACAATTGATTCAGGAGGCGGAGCAGTTTCAATTGTTTTTCTTTTATATTCTTCTTCTTGCCGCATCCTATCTGTCTTTGGCGGCAAACCTAAACGCTGGCGGACAATCTCATCATCGCCTGTGTATTGCTTTTCTTTTTCCTGTTTCTTTATTTCTTCGGTGTCTATTGCTTCTTTCTGCTGCCTTAAAAACTTTTTAGTTTCAGCATCTGTTTCACCGGCCTGTAATTGAGCTGGTTTCTGGCCAATCTTCAGCATATCTTTTACAAAATCAGGAACCATCCAAGCTGTTGCTTTATTACTTAATAATTTTTCTGCCCAACCTTTAAGTTTTTCAACTAAACTATCAATAAGTTCCATAATTTTATCAATTACTTTTTTAATGAAAGCGAATGTTTGTGGAAACTCAGCTGCAAACCATTCTATTTTCTCTTTAAACCAATCTCCAAGTTTTGTTATAAGGCCAGAGATAGCATCTATGAGTGGTTGAATCATTACTTGAACTTTATCGATGATTGGTTGAACACTTTCTATGAACCAATCTTTAATCCCTCCAACAAACTCATCAAGTGCTTCTTTTATTGTTTCCCAAAGACCAGATGCCCATTCAGCAAAACTATCTTTGAAGGCAACAAATATAGCAGTAACTATAGCACCAACAGCTAAATATTTTGTAAGTGATTTTAGAATATTACCTGCACTAAAAGTTTTCTTCAAATTTCCTAAAACATTCATTCCTTTTTTAGATTTTTCTGGAGCAGGCCTTCTTTCTATTTTTCCAACTTCAATATCCAACTTCGTTTCAGCACTTGAAGCCTTTAAGAATTTGGCATCAGCGCCACGAGCGGGCGTACCGCCTTCTAGTTTTACTAATTTTTGGATGTTTTGTCTAGCAACATTTAAATCACGAGCAAAACCAGGCAAAGACATAAAGTTTTTGCCAATTACCTTTGTAAGAGCTGATGTATTTTTTTCTGAACTTACTTTGGATGGATTTTTAGAACCAAGAACTTTAGTCTTGATAACTGATCCTAAAATGTCTGAAATTGAGGCCATTAGGTTGTTGCTAACATCTTAGCGAAATCTGAATTATACACATCTGCTGCTGGCGGTTTTGTTTTGCCTGCTGAAGCAGATTGATTATTTGTCGTTGGAGCATTTACAACTGAACCTTGATCAGCGGCTGATTCCATTCTTTGTGCTTCAGCTACAGTAGACGAAGTTTGAGAAATATCAGAACCTGATGGTGCGGTAGAACCAGAAGCAACAGAAGCACCGCCTCCGCCGCCACCTCCACCACCACTTGCAGATAATGCTGGAGCACTAGAACCTCCAGCTTCAACGGCAGGTGCTGAAGAAGCACCAGCTGTTACTTTACCACCAGAAGATTTTTTAAGAGCATCAATTTGTCTTTGGAAACCAGCATTTGCTTCTTCCATTTCTTTTCGTTCAACGTCAAGTGTTTGTTTGTACTCATCTTCTAATTCTTTTACACGACTAGGATCATTCTCATAACGCTTTTTAAATGAAGCAATATGTCTTGCTGCATCAGCTTCTCTTTTAGCAAATCGTTTTTTATTGCCTTCAATGTAGCCTTCTAATTGTTTAACCTTATCAGAATCAGACATTTCAGGTGCAGGTGTTGGTGCAGTAGCAACTGGAGCTGGTGGTGTTGCAGGTGTTGGTGGTGCTGGTGCTTGTAAAGGAACACCAAGGGCTTTTGAAGCTTCGCCGGTTAATTTTTTATTCAATTCATAATTTCTTTGAGCCTGATCCATAGGCACACCTTCGCTTGCCATAGGAGTAGGCGCTGTTGCAGCTGGCGCCGGTTCAGGATATTTTTTAGCGAAAGCTTGTGCTTTGTCGAATAGACCTTGAGCATCACCTTTACCAACAGCACCAAACATATCACCAAGATCTGATGCTTTTTGATCTGACGCACCTGAAGCTTTTGCAGAAGTTAAAGCGAATTGTTTTGGATCAGGCATTGTAGGTTTTACACTATCTGCTTTTGCCGGCGCATCATCTTTTACATCAACTTTGCCGCCAAATAAACCTATTACGAAGTTTTTAATGCCTGTAAAAATGCTCGATATTGTATCTGTAATTGGTTGAAAGAAGTTACTGATGGATGAAAATAGAGATTTTAAAGTATCTTCACCAAAGAGGCCAAAAGAAACAAATTCTAACATTCCACCAAGACCAGCTACAATTGCATCAGTAAAGCTTCCGGTTTCTTTATATCGCTTAAAACCATCTGTGATACCACTAAACAAAGTACCAATAATTGCAATTGGTAAAAATACTTTTTTCAATATTCCGACAAGCATTTTTGGACTAAACAAAGATTTTATACCATTTAAAAACCCTCTACTAAACATTTGCGATATTGAATCTAAAATGTTTCCGCCTTCTTCTTTCTTTTCTGGCGTAGGCGTGATTGATTTACTGCCTGGTGTTTTTTGTCTTTGTGCTTCTAGAGCTCGTTCTCTTTCATCTTCTTTAAGGAAATAAGCATCTGCGCTAGATGCATACGCTTTACTTCCTTTCTTTTGAGGACCAGCTTTGAGTTTTACAAGTTTTTGAACATTTTGCCGCAATACATTCATATCTCTAGCCATACCAGGTAAAGACATAGATGCTTTAGCAATAACTTTTAAATAAGAAGAATCACTAACCTGAGAAGTTTCACCTGAAGGATCTGTCGTTGAAGCTTTTGTTGGAGATGTTCCATATTTTTGTTTTAATTTTCCACGAGCGTATGCAGAAACAAGACCTGGACCACCAAATGCTTTTTCGAGTGCTCGTTTTTTAATATTTTGTGGTGCGAGTGTTTGCATCATATCAGAAATACCGCCACCAAAAGAACTACCAATTGTTTGTCCTTTTGCAAGCCTAGATTTTAATCCCGAACCAAATCCGGAACCAACCTCTTGGCCGCCAAGGAATCCTGATCTATTTAAATTTCTTATTGATGCCATTATCGTTTCTTACTTGCTTTCTGTAGTTCTATACGTTCTTTTTCTTCTTGCAAATACTTCACCAACAAAGACACATAAATGTTTCTTTCCCAAGGTAGCATATTTTCCAATTCAGACAAACTATACTTGTGATGTTGCATCATAGCAAAGTTTGTTTCATAGTAATTCTTCAGAGTATCATAACGAAATATTAGACGAAAAAATTTTGAATGCCCTTTATAGTAATATCTTCTTCATAAGAACATTTTGGACATTTAAACTGAACATCTTTTTTAATTTCAGGCATTGTATCAAAGAATTCTTTAAACTTCTCTAAATCTTTTTGTTGTAGATTATCAATGAATTCTTCTAGTTCTTCTCTACTTGAATCTTTAGAATAATATATTTGATCTTTGTCGTAAATATAATCGATACAATCAACCAAGATACGAATCATAATTTCATTCTCACTTAGCTTTTCATACTTTTGAAGCATATCAAAAGTTGGGTATTTAAAACAAATACCTAAGTTCTCTGTAATTTGAATTTTGTCTTTGTGTTTTTCGTTTTTTGTTGGTTCAATCTGCAAAAGATTTAATTTAAATTCAACCACGCCTGAACATTTTTTTTCATCTATTACATTGTTACATTTGTAACGAAGATCCACAACTTCTTCAACTGACCTAGCTCTGAGATTTAAAAACAAATATTCTAAATCAAAAGTAGGCAAACTATCAATATCAATTTCGTCAATTACACAATTCTTTAATACTTGACGAATAATGTTTACCATTTCGTTTGAATCTTCGGACTCAGATGCCATTAAAAACATCTTTTGTTCTTTCACCAAAAATGGTCTAAAACGAACTGGCTTTCCTGTTGATATAAGATTAACAGAATAAATTGGAACATCTAACTTTGGTAACATAATGACCTCGCTTAGTTAATTAAAATGCACGACCAAGTGGTAGTGCTCTCGCTGCAGCAGTTCCAAATAAAGCTGTGGCTGCTGCGGCCAAATCATATGTGCCAGTATAAATTGGCCTATATTTTTGATATGCAAATTGAATTGAAAGACGATGAAAACCTTCTTCACTCCAATTTAAAGGTTGTCCAGCTATTCCTATTGGAAAAGCATCCATCAATTCAACTGCAAAAATTTGTTTAATGAATTCATCATATTGAATAATTTTAATATTTGTAAGGTATCTAGATTTTTCGCCTTTAGCATATCTCACATTATTTGTATCTGAAGGATGAATACACTCCATCCATCTCTCAAAAAGTTTCCTCTCAAAAAAATCATTGGTACACAAAAATGTTAATGTTGTATCACCGTATTGCGTTTGATATGGAACTTTAAATGTTGGTCCATATATTTTAACATCAGCTGTTGCTGTAGTTCTGCCTGGCAATTCTGCGTTCTCACATTGAAGTGCTAAGTATCTTGACATAGACGAATTTGATGTTTTAGAATACTCATCAGCTGCACCACCTGCTCCAAAAGCAGAACCAATTGCGTCAGACACATCATTGAAAACCGAGTTAGGTAAATTTAATATTTTTTCAATAACAGAATTTCCAATAAACTGATTTACATATGGTGGTATTGGAAGAATAACTTCAAATCGGCATGGTTTTGCTAAACCATCTTTGCCACGAATATTGGATAAAAAAAGATTTGGTGAAAATGACATTTAAAATTTCTTTCGTGAATCTGCGTAAACTTTATTTTCTGTAGCACCAACAAAACTACTTGTTGGTATTAATGCAGCAATATCCCACTCATCAGCAGCTATCTCTAAAAAACGAGAATTGATTTGTGTAAAAAGATACCTCTTGATGCATGGCATTGCTTCAAATGTAGAACTAGCAGCTTTTAAATATTCATAACTAAGCCTAAGCTTTGTTTTGTCATCAAAGTTTTTATTGGTCGCTGTTTTACTTAATTTGTCCAATAATATGATTCGTTGCCTTGGGTGAATGTAATGTAAATTCAACCCTAAGAAACCGTCTGAGTATTGTTCTATTGGAATCACCAATGGGAACCTGTCGTAATATGGCATTGAATCTTTAGTCTTTGGATCATAGTAGTAAAAGTACATCTTTCCAATAAATGTCTTATCTCTTAATCTTTGCCTATCAATAATCAATGCCGCAGGACTTGGATTTAAATTTTTTAATTTTGAATTTAACCATTCCCTTGCATAACGAGTTCTTGGTTCTAAACCTTCTTTTGCAAGCGATTGTTTGATTCGGTCTATGAGATAAGCCATTACGCTATTTATCTCAAAGTCCTAACTCTTTTTCTGTTATAATTTTGAATTGCCAACCATGTTCCTTACAGAATAGATCGGCTGCACGCCACTTCTCCTGATTGATAGCATATGTAGCTACTTCCTGAAGAAACTTTTGGGTGCGTCTTTTTTGAATTGGTTTTTGGGTTTGTTTGAATGGTTTAACTTCTATGACCATGGTTATTTCTTTATTTGCTTGACGAATTCTTGCAATAAAGTCTGGAAAGTAACGGTGTACTTTTTGGTCAATTGGTGACTTGTAGGGTATAAAGAGTTCTTCAGAAGCCCACCACACAACCGCAGAATTCTCATCCAAATACTTCATTACACGAAGTTCCCATGACGAGCGGTAAACGATGTTTGTGGCATCGCCTTTATATTTTTGTGGGTTTCGAGGAGTAAACCATCCTTTATATGACATAAATACTATCTATCTATCATAGGAAGTTCATATGCCACTTTTTGGTTTCGGCGATATACAATTCAACAAAGGTGAAACTGCTAGAAAAGGCCCTCTAGCAGACTTAGTTGACAATAAATTTAAAACCACTCTTTTAAAATACCCTTTAGATGTTGGCTCAGCCGACAAAGGGCATTATATGGTTTTTTATATTCGTCAACAAAAAAACACAGCTTTTGCTACAACAACAGTTAGCGAAAATGAATTAGCATCAGCTGCTGAAAGAGCTCAGTCAAAAAATTCATCAACACTATCACAATTAAATTCTATAAATCAGAATAGTTTAAATACTCAACTTGGTGGAGAATTACTAAACAAAGTAAACAATAATTTAAGCGAAATAAACAATGCAACTGGCGGAGCTTTAAGTGGAATAACTTCAGCAATAGGTAAAGCTGTTGGAGGAATTTCAAGTAGTGTTCAAAATTTATTTGGTCAAAAAACAAATTTGATTGGAGGCAATTCTGTTGCCACGCAAGCGATAATTGATACTTCAATAAAAAATATTGTCAGTAATAGTATATTTCCTAAAACAACGCAATTGACTTCTGATTCGATTGCATTATATATGCCAGACACATTATCATATCAATATTCACAATCATATGATACTCCAAGTTTAGGCAGCGAAGCCACAGGTCAAGCTGTTGCTGCAGGTGGTGCTTTATTGGAAAAAATTAAAGAAGGTGATCTTTCTGGTGCAGCTGGTGGTTTAGCAAAAGCTGCAGCAGGTGGAGTTGTAAAAAGTATGGTTGATAAATTTGGTGGTGCTACAGGTCAGGTTGCATTTACCGCAATTACTGGTGCCGTATCAAACCCATTATTGGAGATGATTTATAAATCACCAAATTTTAGAACATTTCAATTTGATTTTACTTTTTATCCAAGAGATGAACGTGAAGCTTTAGAAGTACAACAAATTATTGAAAAGTTTCGTTTTCATCAGGCACCAGAAATTGCTAGTGCAGCAAATTTTTTAATACCTCCTTCAGAGTTCGATATTAAATTTTATTACGGTGGTGCCGAAAATCCAAATATACCGCCTCTTTCAACTTGTGTGTTGGAGAACATTGATGTAAACTATACACCAAATGGTTTTTCTGCGTATGAAGTTCCTGGTGAAAATTTACCTTCTCTTGGTAGAACTGGTATGCCAGTAGCAATTCAAATGACAATGCAATTTAAAGAAACAACTTATCTCACTAAAACTAATTTTAAATCAAATAGTAACGAAAATAGAAAAGAAGTTAAGGGTTTAGGACAAACATTTGATAATCCGGCAGCATAAAAATGGCAAAATATTTTAAATACTTTCCAAAAACTTTTTATACAAGTGATACGAGTTCTACAGGTGTTGATACTGTAACAAATATTATTTCTAGGTTTGCTTTTGAAAGAGAATTAAAAGAAAATTCTACTTCTTTTTATCCTTATCAAATACAAGATTCTGATACTCCAGAAATTATTGCAGACAAATATTATGATAGCCCAGAACGTCATTGGGTAGTTTTATTGTTTAATGATATAATTGATCCACAATTTGATTGGCCTTTAAATTCTAGAGTATTGGTTGATTATATTGATACAAAATATAAAGCAAACGGATCATCAAATACAACTGTTCAAACTGGTCTTGCTTGGGCTATGAGCACAAATAATATTCAAGCACATTTTAAAGTTATTACCACAACATCAAGTGATAATATAGTAACCATAAACAAATATCAAATTGATTCTAATACATATGCAAATACTGCAGCAACAACAAACACCTATACAACAGCAAATAATGAAATTGTAACAGTAAAAGTTTCAAAAGAAACACGTTCTTTTTATGAGCATGAAGTTGAAGAAAATGAAAAGAAAAGAGAAATTAAACTTATAAAAAAAGAATTTATACCTGATATTGAAAAAGAATTTAAGAGAATTATTAAAATATGAGTTTTGAATTAAAAAAATCCACACAGTTTAAACTTAGTGAACTTGTTGTTGTTACTAAAGCTGGGCCTTTAGATATTTCTAAATTGTATGAAGAAATAAACATTTTTGATTCTTTATTTTTACCTGTAGTTAATGGCAATATAGTAGTTCGTGATTCTATTGGTTTATCTGGAAAATTGTTATTTGATGGTTCAGAATCATTATTAATTGATATAAAAAAGAGTGATGAGTCAGATATAGCTGAATATAAGAAAGCATTCAGAATATACAAACAATCTGATAGGCAAAATGATGGAATGAATAATGAATTGTTTACGTTACACTTTTGTTCTGATGAATTAATGTATTCAGATCAACAAAGAATTAATCAAAGTTATGAATTAACATACGCTCAAATTGTAGAAAAAATACTTTTAAATTATTTAAAAGTTCCAAAAAATAATTTAAAAGGCATTTATGATTTAACTTCTGGTCTTAAAAAAATTGTAATACCTAATTTAAGACCATTAGAAGCAATTGAATGGTGTGCTAAACGCTCTGTTGATATTAATCAATCGCCAAATTTTGTTTTTTATCAAAATTCCATAGGTTACAATTTTGCATCTTTATCAAAATTATTAACATTACCTGAAATATTAGATATAAAATTCGAACCAAAAAATCAGCCTGGAGGAAATCCAGGTAGTGAAATTAATACAGCTAGATCAATTGAAGTTGTTTCTCAATCTAATGAAATAGAAAAAACAAGATCGGGAGTTAATGCTTCTAAGTTTATTGGTTTTGATCCATTAACAAGAACTATCGCAACAAAGAATATAAGTTATGGCGATCACTATTCAAATATGAAACACGGTAATGAAAGTCCAAATTTTTCGCAAATACAAAATCGTGATGGTGTAAACAATACAGAAACATACAATGCCAGTAAAACAGTAAATATTTTTGGAGCAGCTAGACAATTTAGTGAATATATTAAAAAGAAAGATCCTTTTTCTATCTCAAAAGAAGAAAATGTTGAAGCTTGGTTGTCACAAAGAAAATCAATTATTAAAAATTTAATGACAAAAAGAATTAAAATTGTAATGCCTGGAAATTTTCAGTTAACTTCAGGATTTAATGTTAATTTAATTGTTCCAAATTCTGGAAGAAAAGATAAAGGTGATGACAATAATGACGCAAGTTTAAGTGGTAAATATTTAATTGTTGCTTCTAGACACATCATCGGTTACGAAAAACACGAAACAATTATAGAAGTTGCTACATCATCTTCAGCTAATGAATTTATACCTGCAAGTAATCCAATACAGACTAAAGCTATAGAAAATTATTGAAATGGAAGATAATCAAGATAATAAAAATTTTGCAGGTAAGAATGGTTTTACTTGGTTTGTTGGAATTGTTGAAGATAGACAAGATCCATTAAAGATGGGTCGAGTTCGTGTTCGATGTGTTGGATGGCATGCTGAAAATAAAATTAATCTTCCGACAGATATGTTACCTTGGGCAATACCAACTTTTCCGTTGAACAATACGAATCCATATGCTCCAAAAGAGAGTGATATGGTTTTTGGATTTTTTGCTGATGGAGAATCAGCTCAATCTCCTGTTATTGTTGGAGTTTTTCCAAGTATACCATTAAAAGCAGGAAATGCACAAGAAGCTTTTAATGATAACCGAGATAGTGGACAATTATCTTCTGCTCCAGTAAAACCATCTGAATCAGCAACTTTATATCCTAGAAGATTAGATGAACCTTCTACTTCACGCTTAGCAAGAAACGATTCTGATTATCCTTCTCCAATTAATCAAAGTAAAGCTTCTAAAAAAGCTTCAAAAGTAGAACCGTCTTCCTACTACAATGCAAAATATCCTTATAATAATGTTTATGAATCTGAATCAGGACATGCATTAGAATTTGATGATACAAAAGACGCAGAACGAATACATCTATATCATCGTTCAGGTTCTTATGTTGAATGGGCAGCTAATGGAGATAGATCAGAGAGAATTGAAAAAGATAAGTTTACTGTGGTTGTTGGAAACGAAAAGGTTTATGTTAAGGGTGATGTGACGGTTTATGTTGATGGAAACGTAACAATGGAAGTTGGCGGTAATTTTACAGCTGATATTGGAGGCAATTTTCAAGCAGACATTGGAGGAACTTGTAAAATAACCTCTGGTGGCAATATGACATTAACTGCACCAAGAATAGATTTAAACCCATAATGCCACACGAATTTGTTATTTTAGTAAATGGAAAATTAGAAACATATACAAGGTATGAAGATATACCTGAAGAATTTGACAATGTGATTAAGTTTTTACCTGAGGTGCCGGATGCACCACATACTGAAGAACAACATGAAGAAATTGAAAGTTGGAATAATAAACTTCAAAAACTGATGGAGAAAGAGCGTGCCCGCAGCAACAAGAATTGGTGATGCAGATGTTACACATTGTTCTGGACCAACTAGAGCTCAAGGTTCAGGAGATGTATTTGTTAACGGTATAGCCTGGTCTAGACAAGGCGATGTGAACACGGTTCATTTATTGCCTGGAGCTCCATGTCCAGCTCATGCAGCTCCAATTGCTGTTGGATCAACAACAGTTTATGTTAATTCAAAGGGTGCAGGTAGAGTTGGAGATGCAATTTCTGGATGTACATCTGTGGCTGCGGGATCAGGTAACGTCTTTGCTGGAGGTTGAATAAATAGAAAATGGCCACCATAGACATAAAATCTCAACGCACCTTTAAAGATTTGGATTTAAAATTTACAAAACATCCAATCAAAAAAGATGTAAATACGCATGTAAATGAATATGCTATTATTAATTCAATTAAAAATTTAATTTTAACGAATCACTATGAAAGACCTTTTCAACCAGAAATAGGTAGCAATGTTAGGCGTTTATTATTTGAAAATGTTGATTCAATAATTGCGGCAAGAATTGAAAGAGAAATAACCGAAGTAATTGGCAATTTTGAGCCTAGAGCTCAAGTTTCTAAAGTTATTGCTACAGCTTCTCCAGATGACAATACATATAAAATAACTTTAGAATTTTATATTATTAATAGTCCAAACCCAATCACAATTAATTTTTTTCTAGAGCGAATTAGATAAAATGGTAGATCGTTTAAGAGTAACAGAACTCGACTTTGATACTATCAAAGCAAATTTAAAAGCATTTTTAAAACAACAAGCAGAATTTCAAGATTATGATTTTGATGGTGCTGGACTTTCTATTCTGTTAGACATTCTTGCTTACAATACTCATTATAATGCCTACTATTTAAATATGGTAGCAAATGAATCTTTTTTAGATACCGCCTTACTCAGAGATTCTGTTGTTTCACACGCAAAATCTTTAGGGTATATTCCTTATTCGTCAAAAGCTCCGGTAGCAATTATTGATTTTACCGTTGAATCAAACAATACAACATCAGGAACATGTACATTACCACAAGGATTTTCTTTTCTTTCTAGCCAAATTGATAGTAAAGCTTATAACTTTGTTGTTGTTCAAGATACAACTGTTACAAAATCAAATACAAAATATATTTTTGAAGATCTACAAATTTATGAAGGTCAGTTCATTTCTTATTCATTCTCTTTTGAAAAATCTTCAAATCCAAAATCAATCTTTCAATTACCAGATCCAAACATCGATACAACAACATTAAGGGTTAGTGTAACGCCAAATTCAGCTAATAGTGCAGCAAAAATTTATCAAAAAGTAACTGATGTTTTAGATATAACTTCTGATTCTGAAGTGTTTTTTTTACAGGAAGGAAGAGGCGGGTTATATCAAATTTATTTTGGTAACGATGTTATTGGAAAATCTTTGCCAGATGGATCAATTGTTACTGCTACATATCTTGTAACAAGTGCAACTGAAGCAAATAAAGCAAATACTTTTATTGCTACTTCTACCGTAGTTGATTCAACTGGTGCTGCACTAACAAATTTTTTAATAAATCCAAAAAGTTCAGCTTCAGGTGGATCTCTTAGAGAATCTGTTGACAGTATAAAATTTTCAGCTTCAGCCAGATTTTCTACACAAAATCGTTTAGTAACAAATAAAGATTATGCTACATATATTTTAAATAGTTATCCAAACATCGAATCAATTTCTGTTTGGGGTGGAGAAGATAATGATCCTCCTGTATACGGAAAAATATTTGTTTCTTTAAAACCAAAAGAAAATTATTATATTTCTGAAGCAGAAAAACAAAGAATTGTTTCTGAAATTATTGATCCAAAATCTGTAATATCGGTTAGTACAGAAATAATAGATCCAACATATTTGTACATTTTAATTGATGTAGATGCTAGATATGATCCTAAAAAAACAACGGTAACTGAACAAAGATTAAAAGATAATATTAAAAACGCTATATTAGAATATAGAAATACTTATTTGAATAAATTTAATTCTAGATTGGTTGATTCAAAATTAGAAGCTTCAATTGATGCAGTTGATTTAAATGCAATTATAGGTAATCAATTAGTTATAAAAGCTCAAAAAAGATTTACGCCAAGATTAAATCAAAATTTTTCATATGAAATAAATTTTAATATTCCTTTAAAAAGAGGAACTACAACGAACAGACTTTCTTCAACAGAATTTCAAACTAGAGATTCATCTTCTGTGTTAAGGACGGTTGTGATTGAAGAAGTGCCATCATCTTTTACCGGAATTTCTTCAATATTAATTACTAACCCTGGTTTAAATTACATAACTGCTCCAACCGTTGTTATTACCGGTGACGGAACTGGCGCTTCAGCTGAAGCAAAACTTGTGAATGGAACAGTTAAAGAAATTGTGATTACAAATAGAGGTATTGATTATACTAGGGCTATAATTACGTTATCTGGTGGTGGAGGTATTTCAGCTACAGCAACCGCACAAATTGATGCAAAGATAGGAACTCTTAGAACAATTTATTATGATTCTACAGCTCAAAGGCAAGTTGTTGATGAAAATGTTGGTGAAATAAATTACGAAACAGGTAAAATTACATTGAATGATATTAATATCGTTACCGTTTCTTCTACTGACGGCCAAATGCGTTTGACCGTAGAATCGGAAAAAGGTATTATTGAACCAGTAAGAAATACTATTTTAACAATTGATAGCACAGATCCATCTTCTGTGGTAACAACTTTAACTGCACTTACTAACTAATGTCATTTTCCAATACTTCACTTTTTGTTAGTGAACAAGTCCCTGAATTTATTCGGGAAGAATATCCATTATTCATTCAATTTTTAAAAGCTTATTATCAGTTTTTAGAACAAGATCAATCAACACTTCCTGTTTTAGCTGGTTCTTTTGTTATTGGAACTCGTTATACTATCAATACTTTAGGAACAACAAATTGGCAAGCAATTGGAGCTCCAGCCGGAGCAACAGTTGGAACTTCTTTTATCGCTACTGGTGTTGGAACAGGCACAGGAACAGCTACACTTACTAATCCAACAAGCAATAGTTTAACATCTTCGATCAAAGATATACGAAATATTAATGATGTTGATAGATCAGTAGATCAATTTGAAGATAATTTTGTGAATAGTTTTGTATCATTAATACCTAAAGATGTTCAAGTAGATAAAGATTTTTTAATTAAAAATATTTTACCACTTTACCTATCAAAAGGTATAGACGAATCTTTTAAATTATTGTTTAAGCTTTTATTTAATGAAGATGTTGACATTATTCTTCCAAAAAGTAGAATACTGAGAGCTTCTGATGGAAAATGGATAATTGAAAAAAGTCTTAAAATAGAAAAAGATGTTAGAAGTATTCATGTTGGTAATGGTAGCAATAAAGAAATTTTGCTTGCTCAATTTGTTAATTCTGGCGAAATAAGTGTTTACATTAATAATACTTTAAAACAAGAAAATGTAGATTACGAAATTCGTAGAGAATCAAAAAAAATATATTTTACAACAACTCCTACTTCTAGTGATAATATAAAAATTGTTTACAATAAATTTGACTATACTATTTTAAAAAATAGAAAAGTTACTGGTTTAACATCTGGTGCTACAGCTCTTATTGAAAAAGCTGTAGAAACAATTATTTCTGAAAACGCAAATTTTCCTTTACCTTTTGAATTGTTTATTGATGGTAAATCATTAGCAGGTAATTTTATAAATGGAGAAATAGTAAAATTTGATGTTATTGCTAGTGATGGTTCTTTAATAACTTTTAATGCTGATACTTTTTCTATTGTAAATAGCATACAAATTAATAATGTAGGTTTTTCTTATAATGTTGGAGACCCTATATTAGTATTAGGTGGTGGTGCTGAAGAAATTGCAACAGCAGAAGTTGAAGAAGTACAAGGAACAAATGTTGCTTCTATAAATGTATCATATGGTGGTGCAGGATTTAAAGCTCAAGATAGTCTTTTTAGAGGTTATTATAATTCTAACGTAGTGACAATAGGAGTTATTACAGAAACAGCTAATACTATTTTTACTAATAATACTTATAGTGTCTTAGCTTCAGGTTACATAGGCCCATATGCTGCTACAACAATTAATGCCGCTAGTTATAATATAGTAAATACTCGAACACAAAATGCAAATACTAGAATTGTGGATGCTTTTAATTCTAATATTATTATTAATCTTGGACCAATCCAAAAAGGTGAAACAGAATGGGTTTTAACCGGTGTTGAAGAAGCAGAAATGGATGTATATCAGGCAGCTATTTACACTGCTGGTGAATTAGATAATTATATTGAAAAAGATCTTAAAGATTTGAGGTCAATTGGCAGGATAGATGTTAGTAAAGGCATTAGTGGTTTAACTACTGTAGGAGGTTTAAATTATAAAGTTGGAGATGAAGTTTATTTTTATTCAAATCCTATAGGAACTAAAGGATATGGAGCTGCAGCTGCCGTAAGTAATGTTGCATCAAACGGCTTTGTTCAAGCAGTACAAATTCAACCTCCTAGAATTGATGGTAATGTTGCCATTACAAATAATTCAATATTAATAATTGGAACTAATACAAATTTCACAAATGATTTACGAGTAAATGATAAAATTGTTATTCGGTGTCAAGAAAGATATGTAAATTCGGTAATTAATACCACACATGCTACTGTTAATGTTGCTTTCCGGTTTACTGATGGAACAACTTCTTTTTCTAATACTAAGTTAGGATCTTATGCGAGGGGTGTTGTTGGAGGATCAAATTATACACAAAATAATTTTCCAAATGTTGCGATTTATTCAACAACAGGCAATGGAGCTCAAATAGCAATTACTTCTTTGATGGGAGATGGAGATAATATATCTACGGATGTAACCTTCAGAGAAGGTGCTATTAAAACAATTAAGATTACTTATCCAGGAAATAATTATAGATTTGCGCCAACAATAGATTTGACACAAAAAGGAAGTGGTTCAGCTTCCGCAACAGCAAATATTGGACCTTCTTTTTCAACTTTTCCTGGAAGATGGACAACAACAGATTCTATTATTTCTAGTTACGAAAGACGCATACAAGGAGGTAATTATTACTATGATTATGCGTACATAACCTCATCAACAATTTCATTTGCAAAATATAAAGATATATTAAAACAACTATTGCATCCAACAGGGTTTATTAATTTTGCTTGGTTTAATATGGAGAAAGAAGCAAATGCGCCAAAATCTCAAGTATTTTATCAATCAACAAATACAATTTCTGGTTTAGTAACAACTCAAAATAATTCAATTTACATAATTGGAAACAACACTTATTTTAGTGTTGCAAATAATAGAGGTATTTTAACTCTTGGTTCTAATGTTTCAGTCAACGGTGAAATTAGAACAATAAACAGCATAATTAGTAACACAAACTTATCAGTATCTCTTGCCTTTACAAAGAATACAAGCAATCAATCTTTAATTATATTGACATAAATAGAATCCATGCCATCAATTATAACCAAAAAACTGTCTTTTAATGCTGCTGAGCAGTTCAAGGAGTCTTTTTCAGAAGAAACTCCAACGATTGCTTATATCACTATTGGAAATCACATAGTATATGCTAACGAATCTTCTCCAGATTCAATAGTTGAAACCGTTTCAGCGGACAAATTGGTTTGGGATAATATGTTTGCTGGAAAAAGAATAACAGGTAATGATGTGCAGTTAGTAATCCCTAGATACAATTGGACAGCAAACGTAAAATACAGAGCTTTTGATGATACAATAGAATTTTCTGAATTATTTAAATCAAATAGTTCTCAGAGTTTAAACCCAATGTATGTTATGACTTCGGCACGAAATGTTTACAAGTGTGTTTCAAATAATAATTCTTCCTTATCAACAGTTGAACCTACTGGAGATTATGTAACTTCAAATGGTAATATTGCTACTGCTGATGGTTATATTTGGAAATACATGTATAATATTACTCCTTTTAACAAATTTTTTACAAATCAATGGATTCCTGCACCAACAAATACATCGGCCTTAGATTTTAATGTTAGTTCATTAAATGTTGTAGATGGAGAATTAACAAGTATTATAGTAACAGATAAAGGAACAAACTATCGTCAAGCTTCAAATATTAAAGTTAATGGTTTTACATCTGGTCAAACAACATTAAAATTATCAAATACTGCTTTAGTTTTAGAAGTTTTTAGTATTCCTACTTTATCAAATTTACAAAACATGTTAATTTCTGGAACAGGAATACCGCCAACAACACATATTGAAGATATATCAATTTCAACTGGTGTTATAAATCTTTCTTCAACAACAACTGGAACTGGAGGGAACACAAATGACCTTTCAATATCCACAAGACTTTTTATTGATGGTTCAGGCACAGGTGCAGCAGCAAATGTTTTGTTATCTGATACTTCTTCAGGTGTTTCTGCTGCAAATGCAAATGTTTCTAAAGTAACAGTAACGAGTATTGGTACAGGTTACACATATGCTAATGCAACAATATATGGTTCAGGAACAGGAGCAAATTGCCGTGTAATTTTACCTTCAAAATACGGCCATGGTTTTAACCCAGCAAGAGAACTAAATGCAAATAACGTAATGATAGCTGTTACTATCGGAGAAAATGATACCACAGAAAGTGGTTTAATTTCTCCAAATACAAGTTTTAGGCAAGTTAGTCTTTTAAGAAATCCTCATAAATATGAAGAACTTTTAGCTTCAAATAATAGCACATCAAATTCAGTATTTTCACAAACAACAGATTTATCTTTGATTGCTGGAGCAAGTTTTAATTTAAACGAATATGTTTACCAAGGCAATACAAGTAGTCCTATTGCTTACGGATTTGTTAATGACCAAACACTTAGTTCTGTAAAATTAACAAAAGTAAAAGGCACATTTACTTCTGGAGGTATCATAACTGGCTTTACCTCTGGAGCTACTAGAACAATAGTTACAATTGATAATCCTGAATTTGAACCATATTCTGGTGAATTTTTATATGTAACGAATGAACAAAAAACAGACAGAATACTTGGTCAAGCTGAAAATATTAAAATTATTATTAATTTTTAAAGGTTAAAAATGGCATTAGTTCAAAATTTTAATGTAAATCCATACTATGATGATTACGATGAAGATAAAAAATTTCTTCGAGTTCTTTTTCGGCCAGGTTATGCTGTTCAAGCTCGAGAATTAACTCAACTTCAAACCATTCTTCAAAAACAAATTTCTCGTTTTGGTAAACATATTTTTAAAAATGGATCGGTTGTTACTGGAGGAGAAGTTTCTGTTTCTACCTCAGTAATATATCATAAACTAAGAACAACAACTGTTGGTGGCCAAGATATTGATGTAAATAATTTTCTTGGAAAAAATATTGGTAATGCTCACGCTTTAGCTTCAAATGGTTCATTAGGAAAAGTTGTTGCGATAAAAGAAGGAACATTAACAGATCCTCCAACAATATTTGTTGAATATAAAACAGGTTTAACTCTTGTAGACAATGAAACTTTTTTTACAATAGATGATGATCAATTTGAAGCTCGTTTATTGCCAATAGAATCTACGGGCAAAGGATCAACTGCAAGTGTAAATGAAGGTGTTTATTTTATAGATGATTTTTTTGTTAAAGTTTCATCTCAAACAATTGTATTGAACAAATATGATAATTCTCCATCATATCGAATTGGTTTAGCTTATCAAGAGAGTATTATTGATGAGAGAACTGATACTACTCTACTAGATCCTGCTTTAAATGCTTCAAACTATCAAGCACCAGGAGCTACTCGTTATAAAGTAGATTTAGTATTAACTGCAAGGAGTTTAAATTCTACTGATGACACGAAATTTATTGAAATTGTTCGAATTGAAAACGGAACAATTACATTAAGAAATAATTACCCTCTTTATGCTGAATTAGAAAAAACTTTTGCTAGAAGAACTTATGATGAATCAGGTAACTATACAGTACAACCTTTTACAATTTATTTAAAAGATCATGTTCCTGATAGTGCATCCAATACTTCAAATTCAGCTTTATTTACTGCTAAACTGAGTGCAGGAAAAGCATATGTACGTGGTTTTGAAATTGAAACTATATCGCCAACAAATATAACATTAGAACGAGCAAGAGAAAAATATGCTGTTCAAAATTATGATATTGCAGCTAACTATGGAAATTATATTACTGTAACTAATGCTAAAGGATTGTTTGATACTGGAACAATGGAAGGGTTTGATTTACATTGTGTAGCTAATGGAAATGTAAGTACATCAAATACCACATCTTACGGTTCTACTAAAATTGGTACAGCAAGAATTCGTGAAATTGAATTTGTCTCAGCTTCCAATACTGCAATTTCAGATACACACAAATATAATTTTTATATCTTTGATACAAGACTTTCTACAGTAACAGGAAATTGTGGAGGATCAGGCAATTCAACACACATAATCCTTTCAACTACCGCAGGTCAAGTATCAAATGTTGCTAATGCTTATTACAATGCTATTGTTCGCATTTCTTCTGGTTATGGTGCTGATAATGTAAAACATAGAATTGTTTCTTACGATCACCTAAACAAAACAGCTAAAATTGCTGATACGTTTGTAACTCAACCAAGAAGCAATTCTTCTTATACAATAGATTTTAATATTAAAGATGTACAATCTTTTATTAAATCAAATTCTAGCGCACATATTCTTTCTTCAGCAAACGTAGATTCTGTTAATAAAACACTTTCTTCTCCTTCGGCTGCTTTTGGAAACACATTTATTTCTGATACGAATTTTAAATCTCTAGTATATCGTGTGCCTCAATCTTTCGTTAGTTTTGGAATGACTGACCAAGATTTTAGAGGTAAAGTTTTATTTAGAAATCAAACGGTAAATGGAGGCACTGGAGCACTTTCTCTTTCTACTGGTTCTGCTACAAATTTGTTTGTTGGCTCAGGTACTTTAAGTGAAGCTCAAGTTTCACAACATTTTTTAGTTGTTGCAAATAATGTTACTTCATCAACAAAGTTTTTAAAAGGTCAAATTATTCCTTTTGGATCTTCTGGTAGTTTTGGTCCTTCATTTCCATTTGATGGAAGATACGTTCAAATATCTGGTGGCGGTTCTACTGCAACACTTAATTTTAATAATGTTGGTGATTCGATAACAGTTGATGTTATAGCAACTGTTGATTTTAATACAACATCTCCAAAAGTAAAAACACTTGTATCGGCTGTAACAAATTCTATAGGAACCGGAGGAGTTTCTCCAGTAGGAAATACAACAGTTTATTTAAATGATAGTCAAGTTGCTCTTGCAGTTCCAAATAAAATTCCTGGAAGATCAGATAGCCTTTACATCTCTGACATTTATAAACTAGAAGGCAAATTTGAAGAAACTTATGGGTATTTTGCTATAACTTCAGGAGGCCGCAGTTATAAATCTTCTTTTAAAGTCATTGATTCAAAAGATATTTCTACTGCTGTTGTTGCTGCAGATTTGTCCGACACATCAAAAGACATTACTGATAGGTATATCTTAAATGATGGTCAAACGGATGCTTATTACGATCATGGTTCTATTACATTAAAAGCTGGTGCTTTGCCTCCAACAGGACAACTTTTAGTATTAGTTAATTATTTTACTCATACTGGAGATGGTTATTTTACTGTTGATTCATATAATAATGCTTCACTTGGAGCAACTGAAGATATTCGATATGCTAAAATACCAAATTATACAAGTCCGGCAACTGGTGAAGTGTATAAACTTAGAGATTGTGTTGATTTTAGGCCAATTCGTACCAATGCTAGTGCTGTTTCAGGAAATTTTACTCTTTCTGGTATTTCAATCCCTAGAGCAGATGAAGCTTTAGAATCTGATTATAGTTATTATATTCCAAGAATAGATAGAATTGTTTTAGGTGAAGATAAAAAATTTAGAGTTGTTAAAGGAATTTCTTCTTTAAATCCAAATACGCCAGCTGAACCAGATGGTACAATGAGTTTGTATACTATTTTTGTTAATCCGTATACTTTTTTTCCTTCTGATACAAAGGTTAAGTATATTGAAAACAAACGATATACAATGCGAGATATTGGTAAATTAGAAAAACGTATTGATAATCTAGAATATTATACTACACTAAATCTATTAGAAAGATCAGCTCAAGATTTAACTGTTCTTGATGATAATGGTTTAGAAAGATTTAAAAATGGTATTTTAACTGATACATTTAGAGGTCATCAAGTTGGCGATGTTAAAAATGTTGATTATAAGTGTGCGATGGATTTTGAAGCTGGAGAACTTAGACCTTATTTTGAAGATGAAAGCATTTCTTTTGTTGTAAATACAAGTTTTACAACTGCTAATGTGGAAGCTGGTCAAATTGTAGTTAGTCCATATACAATCAAATCAATAATTAGTCAAAATGTAGCAACAAATGGAATTGCTGTAAATCCTTTTGTTCTTTCAAATTATTCTGGCACACTTGATTTTACTCCGCCAGGAGATTTTTGGATCGATAAAGAAACACGGCCAGATGTTCTTGTAAACCTAGAAGGCGAAAATGACGCATGGGCTCAAATTGGAGAAGCACTTCACGACACTAGAGCGGCTGGTTGGGGTAATCAATGGAATTCTTGGAATACTTTTGTTTCTGGACAAACTGTTGATGTGCAAACACGGGTTGAAGGAAGATCATCAGGATATCTCGATTATAATGATACTGTAAAATCAACTACTACAACAACATATTATTCAAAAGATAGAACAGGAACTAAAAAGGTTCTTGTTCCTGAAAGAATAACTAAAAGTATTGGAGCTAGGCAAGTTGATCTCTCTATTATACCTTATATTCGAGCTCAATGGATTATTACAGTAGCAAAAAATTTAAGGCCAAATGAATATCACTATTTGTATGCAGAACAAGGAGATCTTGACGGAACAAAATATATTGAATTTCCTTCTATAGCTTGGTTAGCTAATGTAAGTAGTGATTTTAATGATAGTTATGGAGTTTATGAAAGAGTAACTTCTTCTAGTGGTGGTTCAGCTATTGTTGTAAAACAATCTGGTAGATCTTGGTCATTAGATCAACCTGTCATTTATTTAAGTGATGTAAGAGGAACTTTTGCAGCAAATGATACAATTACAGGTACATTAAGTGGAGCTACAGCTAAAATTGATATTATGTTTTGGAATAACGGTAATGTAACATCTGCTACTGCCAACACAGTAACTCTTGGTTCTGGAGCTCCTTATAATAACACATATGTTGATGTTGTAACAACCTATGCAAATGTCACTTGGCCATTTACTGGAACTAAAGTTTTAGAAGATCCAATTGATGCAACACAATTTTATAAAATAAGAATTATTGCTGGTACAGGAATTGGCCAAGAAAGAACAATTATAAATTATAATGGAAGCACTAAAGTTGCAACACTTTCTTCCAATTGGGATGTAAATCCTGATAGCACCTCTCGTTGGTCTGTAGGTAAACCACAGTCTGATGATCATGGCGATATGGCGGGCCGATGGTATTTGCCAAATTATGGCCCAACCGCTTATGACAATGGATGGAGAAGCAGGACAGGAGCTCGTTTAATCAGATTAACGAATTCTTCAACAAATGATCCTCAACTAACAAGTTCTTTTGCAGAAGAACAATGGTATGCTCAAGGTGTTTTAAATACTGTTGAAAATGTTTCGGTTTCTGTTCGTGTTCCTACTATTCAAGTTCAAGCAATTTATGAAAGACAAGATAATATTGCAAAAAGTTCGGTTGTTCAAAGAGAAGTTCTTGGATCAACTCTAATTCGAGATAGAACTCCACCTCCAAGTGGCGGAGGTTCTGGTTGTAAAATTATCTGCTCTGAAATGGCACAACAAGGTTTCTTTGCGCCAGATATAAATGAAGCCGATCAAAGATTTGGTCGCCGCCTGCAACGTAATCATCCAATCATTTATCGTGGTTATGTGTATTGGGCAAAAACAATTGTCGAATGGTTAAAGGGTCGTGGGCCAAGTTTATATCTTTGGGATATGAAAGACAATAACGAAATGCAAAGAAATATAGCACTACATATGACAGAAGTAATTGCAAGACCTTGGTCAGATGAAATGGCATATGTTGAAAGAGTTCGTGACGAAGGTTCTTTAGTTGGTAAACTTGTGTTTTGGTTAGGTTTAATTATTTGTTCAATAGTTGGTTTAACAAATCCAAACCTAAGTAAACCAGATTCTAGATTAAAAGGTTACACTATCTTTACTTTCATGGTAGCATTTTACATATTAGTTTCTTCAATTAATATTGTAACTTCACCGTTTAAAGTAATTAAAGAATACTTCAAAAGTAAATTAATTAGGAATTAATATGGCAACATCGTTTATTGATCCAGTAGCACAAACTTTTTTTGTTGACGCAGCAACATATCCAAAAGGTATGTTTGTACATAGTGTTGATTTAGTTTTTAAGAAAAAAGACCAAGTAACATATCAACCATTTACAGTTCAACTTAGACCTGTTATAAATGGTTACCCACACTCATCATTAATTCATAGTAGTGCAGCTCTTGGCCAAGTATCATTAAGGCCAGATAAAATTAATGTTGTTACTGGTTCTGGTACTAATATTCCAAATCTTTCAAATCCAAATCATTATACAAGATTTAAATTTCCTGCGCCAATTTTTCTTTTACCTGGCGAGCATGCTATTGTTATGTTTACCAATTCTGATAATTATGAAGTTTTTATAGCAGAGGTTGGCGGTACAAGACTTGATGGTTCAGATCGCCGAGTAGATAAACAAGTTTATACGGGTTCATTTTTTAAATCACAAAACGGATCAACTTATACCGCATATCAAGATATTGATTTAATGTTTCGTTTAAACGCATGTGATTTTACACCAAATTCAACTACAGAAGTTGTTTTTGAAAATATAAGTCCAACTTCAAATATTGAATTTGATTTAATGAAAGTTGGAACACAAGAGTTATTATTTGACGGAGCCTCAACAAATTATTCGTATAGATTAAGAGATAATTCTAGCGGCGTTTTAGATACTGAATATACTTCTTTTTTACAAGATGAAAATTTAGTTTTAGATACTAGAAAAGTAGTTTATACCAGTGGAAATTCAGTTTTTATTAAAGCTGGTTTAGTAACATCAGATAATACAGTTTCGCCCATGATTGATTCTACTAGAGTTAATTTGATTGGAGTTAAAAATGTAATTAATGATTGTGGGTTAGCTTTGAATAAATTTACTATTGTTGATGCTGGTAGAAATCAAACAGGTAATGCTACTCTCTATGTTTCTAATAGCACAGCATCTTATTCAGATGTTTATCCAGGTTCAGGTTTTGTAGGAAAAGCAGTAGCTAATACAACATCAGGTAAAATAGAAAGAATTGAAATAACGACTGAAGGTTCTGGTTACGTAGGTAATACGAATATATTTCTATCTTATGATGCAGGAGGTCCACAATCTACTTCAGAAAATAGAGCTGTTATATCTTGCGAATCGGAAATTAGTCCAACAGGTGGACCAGCTGCAGCTCGTTACATTACACGTAGAGTTAATTTAGCAGATGGTTTTGATGCAAATATGATTCGTGTTTACCTTACTGCTTATCAACCATCAGCAACAACTATTGAAGTTTACTACAGAGTTTTAGCAGATGAAGATGAAACTTTATTTGAAGATAGACCTTATGTTAGAATGATAAATGTTCAACAAGGTAATGAATCAATTTTAAATACTCTTAAATCACAAGTTGAAACAGATTTTATAGAATATTTGTTTAAACCATCAACATTAGACTGTTCTTACCTTGGAACAGATGGTGTGACATACAATAACTTTAAAACATTCTCAATTAAAATAGTGATGAGATCTTCAGATACAAATTATGTTCCTATAATTAAAGATTTTAGAGCAATAGCATTAGCACCATGACAATGATAGATTCTAATATTTTAATACAAACTGAAGATGAAAATTTAGTTAGAGATGTAAATTCCAAAGCTCTTCTAAATAATAATTTAGCGGCTTTAAGAGAATATAGAAATAAAAAAAATCTCGTTCAAGCACTTAAAAAAGATGAAAGTGAAACTAAACAACGATTGGCAAAATTAGAATCTGATATGCAAGATATTAAAAATTTACTCATTGAAATTGCCTCACTCCGGAAACAATAATGGCTAATATAATAAGCGCAGTAGTTACCACTAACACATTTTATCAATGGTTATCAACAACTCAAAATATAGTTGATGATATAAATTTATTGAGAGAAGGTGGTGTAACCAAAACTTATGTTGCTAACACCAACATGCATATTGAAAATGACGTTACAATTGGAGGAGATCTTACAGTAAGTGGTAATATCACTTTAGATGTTATTGGTTTTGATAATCTCAATGTAAACGGTTCTGGATATATTTTAGAAGATTTAAATGTTTCTGGTAATGTTAACATACTTAAAACTTTAGATATAACTAGAGATTTGTATGTTGGCAATACAACATCCATTATACAAAATACTGCAACATTTGCTGGCACAACATTTGTTTCATATGGTAATCACGAAATAGCAAATGTGACTTTATTGGTTGGATCTGCTGGTAATCTCTTAAACACAACTTCAGCTAAATCGAATTCAGCTGCTGTATACGCTAACGGAGCTTTCACTGCGGCAAATGTTGCTAGTGCGGATGCTCTTGCATTTTCAATTGCTTTAGGATAAAAGGTACTAAAATGGCAAATAGTTTTAAAAATAATTTAACTAATTCGGTTGGTACTTCAGCTTCAAATGTTTACATTTGTCAAGCTGCAACTCAAACAACAATAATTGGTATGTCTGTTGCTAATAAAACTGGAACAGCAATTACAGCAAATGTGATGATAAATTCCGGCGGCACATTATGCTTTTTAACTCACATGGCACCCATAGCTACAGGTCAAACTTTAGTGCCAATTGGAGGAGATCAAAAATTAGTTTTAGAAGCTGGAGATTTTATAAATGTTCAAACTTCTTTGGCAAGTTCAGCTGATGTGGTTGTTTCAGCTTTGGAGATAACATAAAATGGCTATTCTTGGCGTACCTGCAGGAACATATGGAAGTAATTTAATAACTGCAATTGTTAGTGTAGACACACAAGGTAAAGTTTATCAAATTTCTAATGTTTCAATAGCTGTACCGGCTATTGCTACCGTAAACACCTCTACAAATTTAGATTATCCAGTTTGTTTGGCTTCTTCTAATACTGGTTTACTTTCTCCAAATGTTTTCATATCAAATACTCAATTGTATTTTAATCCAAATACAGCAACTCTTACTTCAATTAATTTTAATACGGTATCCGATATAACATTAAAAAACAATATTTTAGAAATTGAAAATCCAATTTCAATGATTTCAAAATTATCTGGAGTTGAATTTAATTGGAAAGATAACGGTAGAAAAGCTTCTGGTTTTATTGCTCAAGATGTTGAAAAAACTTTACCTCATTTAGTAAATGAAACAACACAAGGTTTCAAAACAATAAACTATCAAGGTCTTATTGCTTATTTGGTAGAAACAGTTAAAGAATTAAATCATAGAGTACAAGAATTAGAAAATAAAAATGGTATTTAAAGTTAATACTGATCAAGATCTTTTAAGCGATGCAATTGATACCGATCTTGAATTTTTAGATAGTATAACCATTGGTGGAACAGTATGGCATTATTACAATAGAAATAGCAATGGAGAAAAATTTTATGATGTAACAGCAAACTCAGCTTCTTGGAGAGAAATAGAGGGAGATCCAGGCTCAAATTATGCTTTTCTTATCAGATCGGATAGAACATTATGGGCTTACGGATATGACCCACAATGGTATACTGGAAGTGCTCCAGGAACAAATATTACATCACCAGTTCAAATTGGAACAAACAGAAATTGGAAAAAAATTTCAGCTTTCAGTTATGTGGCTAACGCTGTTAAAACTGATGGAACTATTTGGTCTTGGGGGCTTAATAATGTTGGTGGCCTAGGTCTTGGTGACCTAATTGATCGTTCTTCTCCTACTCAAATTGGTAGTTCAAATGATTGGTTTGCAATAGAATATGGATTAGCCCTTAAAAATAATGGAACTCTTTGGTCTTGGGGCTTTAATTCTAATGGTGAAGTTGGTGATAATACGATAATTCCCAGAAGCTCTCCTGTTCAAATTGGAACAAACACAAATTGGAAATATATTAGTAGTTCTAGTTCTGTTAGAGCAGCTATTAAATCAAATGGAACTCTCTGGTTATGGGGCAACGCTGCTCGTTTAAATCCGGCTGAAACTTCTCCATTTGGTAAAGAGTATTCGTCACCCGTTCAAATTGGAGCAAACACGAATTGGAGATCAGTTAATTCTGGAGGAATTACAGCATTTAAAACCGATGGAACATTATGGGCTTGGGGAAGTAATACAGTAGGACAACTTGGTGATGGTACAAATATTTCTAGAAGCTCTCCTGTTCAGGTGCTTGGACAAGGTAATGGTCAACTTCCATGGAGATATGTGGAAATTGGCGGAAACAAGTTTTTTTCTGGTAGCAATCACGGTATGGGCATAAAATCAGATGGAACTCTTTGGGTTTGGGGCACATGGAGTTATAATCCTTCAAATACAGCTGACGGAACATGGATTCCTTATCGATCATCTCCAGTTCAACTCTTGACACTTCATGCGACTGCCCCAATACCCGTTACATCAAATGTTGGATTTAGAAAGATTTCTACAATCCAGTCGGCCTCAGGCGTGACGGGTAGTGTAAATTTTTTGGCTTTAAAAGATCCAGGTTTTAAATAATACAAATGACTAATTATCTCATTACTCAAAATAGCACCACAACAGATATATCCAATACTTCACTTGGATCATATGTGTCTACGACTAGATTATTTGACAACTATGGATATATTAGAGATTTTCCTTTACAAAGTTATCTTTATGGTTTAGGCGCAAATGATCGAGCCCAATTAGGTCTTAATGATCAAACTTATCGATCATCTGCCGTTTTACTTGGAAGTGGAGTTGGTTGGGCTTCAATTTCTTGTGATGCTTTAGGTGTTCACGCTATTAAGTCGGATGGAACTCTTTGGGGTTGGGGTGCAAACGATTATGGTCAAATTGGAGATAATACATCAAACTTCTTGCAAGGAAAATCTTCTCCTACTCAAATTGGAGCAGATACTAACTGGTTAATGGTAGAACGAAGTATATATTCAACCTTTGCTATTAAAACCGATGGAACTCTTTGGTCTTGGGGGCATAATTATAGAGCCCAATTAGGTTATGGTCCACCATCTTTTACTTTTGGATCTTTATCCAACAACGTATCTTCTCCAACACAAATAGGTACAGATAATAAATGGGTATCTGTAAAATCTGATCAGGGTAATCACAGAGCGTTTGCTCTCAAATCAGATGGAACTCTTTGGAAATGGGGCATTGATATTAATAATATTACAATATTTTCCTCTCCAACCCAAATTGGATCATCCAGAGATTGGAGTAAATTAGTAGACACCTATGCTGTAATTGATAGATATGGGACTCTTTGGATTTGGGGTCAAAATTTTTACGGAGGGTTTGGAAATTCTACTAGCGGTTATTCTGATACGCGGGGAGAACCTGTACAACTTGGTACAGAAAATAATTGGAAATCAGTAATAAGATCAGAGATCAGCGCTACAGCAGTTAAAACCGATGGAACATTATGGGCTTGGGGAGGAAGTTTCTTAAATGAACCGCCTGGTACTGGATCGGCAAAATCATCTCCGGTACAGATTGGAACATCAAACGATTGGGTAGAAGTTTTTCGTTATAATATGGCTATCAAAGCGGATGGAACTCTTTGGGGGTGGGGCAGTAACGTACCTTTTAACGGATATAGGCTCGGCGTAACAGGACCAGAAAGTTCACCTGTTTTATTTGGTTCGTGGAATCCTAGCAGGACTGATTGGGCCAATAATTGGGTAAGTGTATCATCTGTCGCTTCTGGATTTGTTGGTATAAAAGATGAAACTTTTTTTGGTTAAAACAAAATGACATATAGATCGAGGAATAAAGACGTTACTTCTAGATTTTTAAAACCTAATATTTTAAAAAGGGTAACAAAATTTGGTCATATATTCATTTGGGGAGATAATTCACCTGACGGAAGATCTGGTATTATTGGTGACGGAACAACAATTTCCAGATCATCACCTGTACAATTACAATCTTCCCAATTTTGGAAAGAAATTGATATATCTGGTCATGCCTTAGCGTTAAAAACGGATGGAACATTATGGAGTTGGGGAAAAAACGAATATGGCCAATTAGGAAATAGCACAACAATCAATTTATCTTCTCCTGTTCAAATTGGAGTTGATACAAATTGGGCTCATATATCTGCTGGTAATGCACATAGTAGCGCTGTAAAAACGGATGGAACATTATGGAGTTGGGGAAGAAATGAATACGGTCAACTAGGAACTAATACTAGCATAAGTATTAGTGTATCTTCTCCTGTTCAAATTGGATCAAACACTTGGTGGAAATATGTTGTTTGTGGATTAGATACAACATTTGCTATTAGAGGCGATAAAGATGAAGGTAGATTATACTCTTGGGGTTCTAATGATTATGGTACTTTAGGTATTAATAGTGGTGTTCTTTTACATCGATCTTCTCCAGTTCAAATTGGATTAGACAGGACTTGGAAATTTGTTAATCCTTCTTCACGCCAAAATGTAGTGACAGCTATTAAAGTTGACGGAACTCTTTGGGTTTGGGGCCAAACTCAAGAGCGTTTAGGAATAAAAGTAGACCGATCTTCTCCGGTTCAATTCGATTCTTCAACTAATTGGAAAAAAATTGCTGGGCCAAATTCGCTAGCAGCAGACATACATTTTTTAGCTATTAAAACCGATGGAACTCTTTGGGGTTGGGGATCTAATGGTTATGGACAATTAGGTTTGCCTTTAATTGGATCAGAAGCTGGCTTAGGTTTAGCACAACGATCTTCTCCAACACAAATATCCAGTAGAAGTGATTGGACAGAAATTTCCGTTTCACAAGATACTTCTTTTGCTCTTAAAGAAGATGGAACATTATGGGCTTGGGGAAGAAATGAAGCCGGAGTATTTGGAAATAATCAAGAATCTCCACAAGGTACAAGAGGTGCAATAGGAGTATCTTCTCCTGTTCAAATAGTCACAGACAGAAAATGGAGTACAATCTCCAGCTCAAAACTTTTTACACCATATTTAAGTGGAAACAATACAATTGCCGCTATTTCTAATTTGTATTATTGACAAATAAATAAAGATGTGTTATAATTTCATGTTTAAAGGTGATAATTATGAAAATAAATATTGGTTCAGGCAACAAAAGAATTCCCGATTATATTAATATAGACAGTTATGCTGGTTCTGAACCAGATCATGTTCTAGATTTAGAACGGGATAATTTGCCTTTTGATAATGATAGTGTAGACCATGTGATTGCACACCACATACTTGAACACTTAGGTGATGGTTTTTTTCATTGCATTAAAGAACTTTTTCGTGTTTGTAAACACGGCACTCAAATTGATATTAGAGTTCCTCATCCTCGACATGATATTTTCCTCATAGATCCCACACATAAAAGAGCAATCTATAGCCACACTCTTGATATGTTTTCCAAAAAAAGAAATAAGGAAGACATTAAAAGCGGCGGAAGTGAAACTCCTCTTGGATTAATTCACGATGTTGATATGCGTGTTATAGATTATAAGTTTGTTCTTGATCCTTATTGGGACAAAATATTCAAAAATTATAATGATGAACAATGTATTCATGCTTCCAGAACACATAATAATGTTATTGCTGAAATATTAATAACATGGTCGGTTCATAAAATAGATGAACCACAAAATATAATGTATCAAGTTGCTAATACTTAAAGATGTTACATCGATTAGTTAAAATAATTAGTGTAGACGATTTTATTACAAGAGAAGATTCTACAAATATTGGCAATATTACTAGCAATTTGAGCTTTGTAGATAAAGAATTTGGAAAAGAAATACCAGATTTCAATATGATACCTAAAGATATTGAAGAAAGATTTAAAATTGTTTTAGGCACTAATGTTATTGTCAATAAAGAAAAATCAGGAATTTTTAGGCATCCTTTTCCTTTTATTCATTTTGAAAGTTTTGAAAAATTAAACGAATGGATTTTTGTTGTAGCATTAGACAGGACTTTGTTAAACATCTATGAAAATTTAAACGGTCCTAAAACTGCTTTAGAAGAATATAAATTGAATTATAGAAATTTACATGATTGGGATTTAATTGTATCTTATGATTTTAAACCAGGCCAAGGCGTTTTGTTTAGACCATGGTTGTTTCATTCTTTTTCAGGCGGCTTAGTACAAATTTTTAGATTAGAAGAAAAAAATGAATGATCCTCTATCAACAGCTAAATTTCTTATTGACATTAATCAAAAAGAAAAAGCTAAAATTGTTTTAGATCTAATGTTTCCTTATGCTCAAAATATAGAGCATTTTGATGAATTAGGACAATTATATGTGAGATGTAAAAGTTTTGATGGATCATTAAAAATAGCATTAAAGATGTATAATGATTTTTCTTTACCAACAGAAGAAAAATATAAAGTAAGAACAAATATTATAAGAGGTTACCTTCAACTAAACAAACCTGAAGATGCTTTAAAATTTATACAATTATCTCTAAAAGATAATCCTGATGATCCAGAACTTAGAATGGAAGAAGCTTTTACTTATTTTTTATTAGATCGAAAAGATTTAGGTGAAAAAGTTTTAAGGGATATTCTAACTAAACCTCACGATGAAGAACTTGGTAGAAAAGTAAAATTTAATCTTGGCACATATGATCTGAGAAATGGATTATTTAAAAAAGGTTTGAGAGAAGTCTTGTTAGGAGGTCGAGCGTTTAATTCTTGGCATGAATTTCCTTTTCCAAAAACTAATCTTTGGCAAGGAGAACCAGCAAAAGGAAAAACCATACTTGTTTGCGCTGAAGGCGGTATTGGTGATGAGATTATCTCTGTAAGGTTTATGAAGCACCTTAAAGAAAGAGGTTTAAATCCTATATGGTTTTCAAACAGTAAAGCCGTTATTAATATATTTGAAAGATGTGGTTTTCCTTGCATGTCAAATGTCAAACAATTACCAGACGATTGGTTATGGACATATTCGATGCCTGTACCTAGTTACTTAGAACTAGAACAAAATGAATTATGGTATGGGCCATATTTGTCACCCATCAGAAAAGCGCCAAAATTAGAAGGTAAGAAAAAAATTGGTATTAAATCGATGGGAAATCCACACTATGACCAAGACCTTCATCGAACTGTTCCTTTTGAGCAAATGATAGATTGTATTCCAGAAGATTATACAATTTATTCCTTTCACATGGATGAAGATTTTAATCATCCAAGAGTGATTAATTTAAAAGACAAAATTAAAAATTGGGATGATACCTTCGACTATATCGATCAAATGGACATAGTTGTTTCTAGTTGCACCTCTTTGATTCATGCAGCAGGAGCTATGGGAAAACTTTCTGTGGTTTTAACACCACTTTTAAACTATTATACTTGGGCAATACCTGGTCATAAAACAAAATGGTATAATGATAATCTTACTATTTTTAGACAAAAACGATATGATAATTGGGATCTACCTTTAGCAGAGCTTAAAGAATACCTACATGAAAATTAACTTTGATATAAAAAATATTAATATAACTTCAATTAGATCCGATGAAGAAATATCCGAAGTGCCTTGCGGTACTTGCACTTTTTGTTGTGAAAAATTATCTCCATATCTTACAATTGAAGAAGTTGCTTCTGGTAAATATCCAATCAGCTTATTAAATCCAAATGAAGGTCATTTAGAAATAAACCCAAATGTTGGTCCAACAATTGTTCTCTATAGAAAAAAAGAAGGTGGATGTGGTATGTTCATTAATGGTAAATGTTCAATATATGAAGATAGGCCAATAGCTTGTCGTCAATTTGACTGTCGTAAAAATCATCACCCAAATATACCAAATATGACTTTAAAATAATGGATAAAACTTATCACTTTATGGCAGGACTATCAAGATCAGGATCAACTGTTTTAGCTTCAATTTTAAATCAGAATCCAAATGTTTATGTTACTCCAACTTCTCCTATGCTTCAAGTAACTTCAAAACTTCAAGAAATATGGGATAAAGAACCAGCAGTTAATGCAAATCGTTTTGTTGAACAAATTAATAATATAACAAAAGCAATACTTCCTGCTTTTTGGAAACATCGTTCAGAACCAATAATAATCGATAAAGACAGAGCTTGGGGAAAAAATATGTTATATGCTTCGGAATTATTTGGTAGAGAAATGAAAGCTATAGTAACAGAAAGAGATTTACCAAGTGTAATGGCAAGTTGGCTTTCATTAATTAAAAAAGATATAACTTCAAATGTAGATAAGATACTACACGAAAATAACTGTTTAATAAATGATGATACTCGAATGGGATTTATCTGGTATGAAATAGTTAAAGAAGATATGGAAGTTTTAAAACAAATTAAAATAGAGGCGCCAAACAAAATTGTAATTGTGAATTATGATGATCTTATTAATCAACCAATAAAACAAATACAAAAAATTGAAGAATTTTTAGAACTACCAAAATGGAATTATAATTTTGATGATATAGAAAATGATACGCAGGATGCTGATTTACTTGCTTGGGGTATTGAAGGATTACATACAATTAGGCCAAAACTACAAAAGACAGCTAAAGATCCAAAAGAAATTTTAGGAGAAGAACTTTACAATCGTTTTGTTGAAATGGAGAAAGATTATAAAATATGAAAAGAATATTGATAATGGGATTACCAGGATCTGGTAAAACATATTTTGCAGAAAAATTAAAAAAATATCTAGAGGATCATTCAGAATTTTTTAATATGGCTGATAATGTTGGTGAAACTAGAGCTAAAGTTAAGTGGATAAATGCAGACGATGTAAGAAAAAAATATAATGATTGGGATTTCTCTAATGAAGGCAGAATACGTCAATCAATCAGAATGAGAGAGTTAGCAGATTCTTTTTTAAAAGATTTTGTTATTGCAGATTTTATAGCTCCATTACCAGAAATGAGGCATAATTTTAAAGCAGATTGGACCATATGGATCGACACAATCGAAAAAGGTAGATTTGAAGATACAAATAAAGTTTTTGTTCCTCCAGAGGTTTATGATTTTCGTATAACAGAACAAAATGCGGAGAAGTGGGTAGAATTTGTTGGTGACCATATACTTTCTGACCGGCGCCGGCCAACTTTTGATTGGAAGAAAGAAACTGTTCAAATGTTAGGTAGATGGCAACCTTGGCATAAAGGGCATAGGGCTTTATTTGATAGAGCAATCTCTAAGACAGGACAAGTTGTAATTATGATTCGTGATTGCCAAGGTTGGAATGGATCAAATCCTTTTGCGTCAAACCAAGTTAAAGAACTCATTAAGAAAGACCTCGACCCCCTTTATCAAGGTCAATATGAAATTCTTCTTGTGCCAAATATTGTCAATATAACCTATGGACGAGATGTTGGTTATAAAATCGAACAAGAAACCTTTGATGATACAATTCATTCAATATCAGCCACTAAAATTCGTCAAGAAATGGGTTTAAATTAGATTTTTTGGTAAGTACCCGTTTTAACTAAATAGACGATAAAACGGGAGTAATTTGTGGCTGCTTATTCAGAACTTAATATCGAACAAAATGCGTCTTTTTCTGTCATAATTAATGTTGATGATATTGGCGGTGATTCAATTAACTTGGCAGGTTATACCGCTGCATCTCAAATAAGAAAATCATATTATTCTTCAGTAGCCAATAACTTTACCGCAACAGTTACGGGCATCTCAAATGGTGAAATCACTCTCACGATGACAGCAGCCAATACTGCAAATATAACTCCCGGAAGATATTTGTATGATTTGGTTATTACAGCTCCAGATACCACAAGAACAAGAGTTGTTGAAGGCATAGTAAATGTTCTACCTGGAATAACACGATAATGGATATAGGCGCAATTAGAATACGGCCAGGTGTTAAACCTAAATTAGCATCACAAAATTTTACACCAAGTGCAAATGTTGCTGAGCCTCAAATAAATCTTTTAGGCAAAGTACGAATTACTCAAACAAACAAATCAGTAATGATTTCGCAAAATTTCCGACCAAAACCAAATGTTGCTTTAGCAGAACTTGTTGATGTTACTGGCTCAGCTGAAGATGGAGATAGTGTTGTGTTTAATGCGGACACAGGAAAATACGAAATAAAACCACCAGTTACAATAATAGTCGGAGGCTCATTTTAAATGGCTAATACCGTAATACAATTAAAGTTTTCTACAGGAACGGCAACGCCAACCTCTCTACTTGCCGGTGAACCAGCTTATTCATATGCAAGTAATACTCTGTTTATTGGTTCACCTGATGGCACAGGTTCGATTGCAATTGGCGGTAAGTTTTACATTGATAAGTTTGAAAGAGCTTATAATCATGCTAATGCTGCCTATGACCTTGCAAATACTGTTGCTAATGCTGGTGCTGATGTATATGCAAGAAATCACGCTAATGCAGCTTTCATTCAAGCAAATACTGCTCTCGTAACTGCTACTTCGGCTGGAATCTATGCAAACGGCGCTTTTGCTGCAGCTAACTCAGCAAGCATTTATGCTAACGGCGCCTTTGCTAAGGCCAACAATGAAGCTGGTGTTAATAATACACAGAACACCAATATTACTAATGCACAAAATACTGCTACTGCTGCTTTCATTCGTGCTAATAATTCGATTAATGCAAATACTGGCGGCACAATCTCTGGTGATTTAAGTATTACAGGCAATTTAAGTGTTTTAGGTAATACCTTTACTGTAAGTTCTTCGCAGATTGTTGCTAATGACAGTTTAATTATTCTTGCTGCAGGTAATTATACTTCAGACATACTTGATATTGGTTTTACAGGTCACTATAACGATGGTGTCAATGCTCATACCGGTCTTATTCGTGATGCAGGTACAAAAGAATTTCAACTTTTTGAAGGTTATACAGCAGAAATTGGTGCTAACAATAACATCGATATTAATAATCCTTCATTTAAGATTGCAACTCTTAGGGCTAATCTAAAATCACAGTCAATTACATTAAACGGACAAGATTTACAGACATTAGTTTATAATTCTTATAATACCGCTAATGCAGCTTTCATTTCTGCAAACAATATCAATGGTGTAAATCTTTCACAGAACACCAATATTACTGCTGCATTTGATCAGGCTAATGCCGCTTTTGCAGCTGCAAACGCCGCAGGTTCTTCTGCATATGTACAAGCCGCTTTCAATCATGCTAATGCGGCATTTAATCAGGCTAATACAGATTATACAACAATAACAGCGGCTGCAGGAAGTTATGGTAATGGTGCAACAATTGCTTCATTTACATTAGAAGCAAATGGCCGAATCTCACAGGCCAATTCAACACTTATTGGCATTTCTGCATCGCAAATTACTTCAGGTACATTAGGTGTTGCAAGAGGCGGTACTGGTGCAGGAACATTTACAACAAACGGTGTTTTACTTGGCCAAGGTTCAGGAGCATTTACTACCGCATCTTCATCAACTGAAGGTCATGTTTTGACAATTAATAATACTGGCGTTCCAACATTTGCTCACCTATCTGGTGGAACATTTTAAACAATGATAAGGGGTCGTTATGAATGTAGAATTTTCAAATGCTTACCAGGAGATATTGCTTGATAACTTAGTTTCAATCATTAAGCAAAATTTTGTATTTCAAACTCAGTTAAAATTAGCAGAAGATACCGGTAAAGCAAAAGTAGAAGTAGAACAAAAATATAATGAGCTGATTAAGACTTATGAAGAATTAAAAGAATTCAAAATGAAAGCAGAAGTAAACGCTACTGCTCATGAGGAAAAATCTAGGTTGCAAGGTGCTTTAAATGATGTAATGAAGAAAAATACAGCCCTTCAAAAAGATTTAGAAAACAAAAAAACAGAAATTACTAATCTAAAAGAATACGTTGAAAAATTAGAAAACATTGCCACACCTTCCAAATTAAAGAAGTTAAATCCAGAAAAAATGGAAGAAAAGAAGGTTGAGCAAAAAGTTACTGATCTTTTTAATATAAAGGTAAATGACGGCAGCTCGTTCTAATGTCTAATACAGTCATTGAGTTACGGCATTCCTATATTAGTGGGAATGTTCCTACTAGCCTAGCAAATGGTGAAATTGCCATCAACACATATGATGGCAAAATTTTCTATCGTGGTGGCCCTTCCAATACAATCCAGACCATTGAAAGGTATGAAGGCCCGGCGGGTTTAGATACTGAAATCCAATTCAATGATTCTGGTATTCTTGGTTCTTCACCAAGATTAACCTTTGATAAAGCAACAGGCCTCTTTAGAACTGGTAATGTAACAGCTAATACTGTTGCTACAAGAGATTACATTCAGTTTGGTGATGGTAGTCGGCAATATACTGCAAATGCTGGATCTGGAGGTGGCGGTAGTCCACTAACCGTAAGCCTAACTGATGATTCAAATAACTATACAAATGTAGTAACAGCTGTAACTGGCATTCGTTTTGATGCCAACTCAGGTTTTGATGTAACGAATTTAGGATCTGGCAATGTAAAGATTGCCATGAACTCCACATTTAAAACGTGGAAGATTGCAGGTCAAAATGATCTAATTGCGAATGGCCTAGATACAATTGCGTTTGTTGCATCTAATGGTATTTCAATTACCAGCAATACGCTGGCCAATCCGAAGTCAATTACTTTTGATGGCGGTAGAATTTTTAATCATGCTAATGCTGCATTTAATGCTGCAAATACCGGTGGTGGTTCAGGTAGCAATTTAATTAAAACTTTCAATGTTCTAAGTGATTTTTCAGCGCCAGTTCCAGGTAAAGCCATATTTGTACCTGAAGCAACAAACACCATTCGCTCAGTTCGCTTAACAAATGGAGGTCCTGTAGATAGAAATTTGACCGCAGGCCTGTATAAAAATGATATTCTTTTACAATATTTTACATTACCTATGGGTCAGTTTACAGTCAAATATAGTGATTTAGACTATGCAATAATTACTACTGATTATATAAAAGTTAGTATCATAGAAGGAATAGGCAGTAATTTTTCTATGACCTTGTTCAATACTTGATAATGGTTTAAAATACTAAATAAGCGGAAATCCACAACTTTAACTAAATAATATACAAACTAAATCCGTAAAAATTGCGGTACATGTTCTAGGAGAATAATTAATGGCAACACTAAATGAATTAGGTAGAAATAGTGCCTCTATTACCTATGGCCCTTATACAACAGGTGCGGATATATGGCCAACTTTTGCCTTAGTAGATCAATGGTTAAGAAATGATACTCTACAGGGTTATGTCAATATTACTAATCCAGGTGGCACCGGAACCGTAACGGGTGTTGGAACAATTTTCACTACTCAATTAAGAGCAGGTGATGTAATTAGTATCTACGGCCAAGTTCGTACTGTTGCGGCAGTTGCTTCTGACACTTCTTTTACTGTTACTGCACCTTGGACAAGAACACCAACAGACGCATGTGCAGTTAAATTTATTCAGTACACTTTAACAGGTACCGCAGATGTAACAAACGTGTCTGGCAATACTTCAGGTACTGTGTCTGTTACAAACGGTTCCGCAACGGTTACAGGTAACGGAACATTCTTTTTAACTGAAGCTACATTTGATGCTGCAAATACAGCAGGAGTAGCTGGTAGAACAATTGTTATTAATGGTCGTGTCAGAGTTATTAGTGCTATTGCAAGTAATACCTCTATGACCCTAGGTGCAGCAATGGACTTTACAGATGCTGGACTACGCTATAGAGTAACTCCAAGAGGAACTGTTGCTGTGAGTGGCGGTTCAGCTTCTGTAACTGGTACTGGCACTAACTTTACTGCTGATATTATTTCAGGAGAAGAAGTATATATTGGAGATGAATTACGAGTATTTACTCCAACAACTGCAACAGCTGCTACGCTTACAACTTTACCAGGACAACCAGCAGCAGCAATGACACAAGGCGTACTAGGTATGCCAGTTCGTGTAAAAGAAACTTATTTGACTGGCACAGGAACCACATTTACAACAGAACTTCGTGTGAATGAAGAAATTATGATTGATGGTTCTGAATATTCAGTTAATGAAATTTTATCAGATACTCTTATACGATTAAATCGTCCAATTGTAAGCAATCTTAGTGGTGTTGCAATCTACAAGAAAAGAAAACTCCATGGTTGGATACTAGAAGGAACCCGTGAAGGTAGTGGTAACACAGCTCAGCACGCTAACGGTAAATTAGGTATTGAGTCCACAATGACCGCAACTGCTAATACAGTATTTCCGGCAGGCACAACATTAGTAACAGTTACTTCTGCTACTGGTTTCACTTTAAATAACATCGTTAAAGTACAAAGTGGTGGTGGTCAAGCAACACGATTGACCGGTAATATTCTTACGGCGGCAGCTACAACACAAGTTAACGGTCAATCAACACTCTTTACAACCGAGCTTCATGTTGGTGCTGAAATCGTTATCGCTGGTCAACATTTAGTTGTTAACGCAATCAGTAACAACACAACATTGACGGTTAACCTGCCAATTACTGTTACTAGTCCTGTTAGTTTATACAGATCAGTTCCATTGTTTACTTATCTTGCTGGTGTTGCTGGTAATAACCTTACACTTGGTAATCCACTTTTAAACACTATAACTTCTGTTGGTGCTAACCCACCAAAACTCTTTACTCCAGGTAACTTAACAACGGCTACAATTGCTGGTGCTGACTTTATTGAGTACGTTTATTCTTGTCCAAACAAATCAGCTGAGGCAACCACAACATTACGCAACACAAGTAATGACCGCAAGTTCATGGGATTCAGATACTTCCCATTGTTTAATACTGGTGTCATTACAACTGCTAACGCAACTTACTCATTACCAGTTTATGAGCGTTGGTTAGGTTCTTATGGTGCTACAAACGGTGTTGGTGTTAACATCGCTGACCAATCAGGTGGTATTGTTGCTCAAGTTTCTCAAACAACTACATCGTTAACAGTTAACACGATGACCTCTGGCCAAATCAGAATTGGTACATTTATGGGTTCATCAATTGGTAACGTAACTGCCTTTGGTACTGGTACAGGTAACACAGGAACATATACGGTGTCTGGTTCACAAACACTTACAACAGTTACAGTTAACGGTTCTACTGGTCCTGGCCCAGCAAGTAACGCTAACGATGTTGTTTCGACAACACAAACATCTGGCGGTTTCTTGTATCTCTTTGGAAATCCTCGTTACTTTATCATACAAGGTAAATCTTTTGCTAACCTAGCAACAAACTGGCTAGGTTGCGTTGAGTTTGAAAGAGCTCAACCAGAAGATGCTTCGACAGGTCTTGGTGTTACAGGTATTAACTTCTCAGTATCGCCTGCAAACAACAATATTACTGGTGCAACTGCAATAAGTCCATGGCCAACATATGCTCACATTAACGGAAACAGATTCCCGGTTGGCGCTCAATTGTTCCCAACTTTCCCTGTTCTCCAAAACAGTCCGGTACATGGTTGCGTGTTTTCTGTGCCTAGAGCTCGTAACTCCGCTGGTGACCTAGTTGATCACAATGCACACGTTTATAGTGCTTGTACAATTACAACTGGTCGCTGGGGACATTTGTATGAAATTGGTGGTTCTGGTGCTTATCAGGGAACTAACGCACCAGTTGCTGGTATTCTGACAACTAATCCAGCTAACACGATTCCTCAACCTCATTTGGGTCATCTTGTACCTGTTGCAACCAATGTATACAACAGTAAGCGCTTTATGTTTAGTCCAGTTGTTGTTCTTGGACCAACATATGATCCAGATATTCGTGGTAGATTTTACGGATTGAAAGTTATTCCAAGTGCTCTTGGTACTTTAATGGATACAGTAAGCATTACTTCTGATAGTGATTTCTTCTATGATTCAACTCAATCTGCTGTTGATCATTGGGTATTAACTTCTACAGTTGTCACTACAAGATTCCAATTCTTTGGTACAACTATTTCTCAATCATACCGTAGTTTGGAAGATGGTACTGGACCTCAAGCAATTAATACACAGGCAGCATTTACTAATAACTTCCGATTCGCTATACCTGCTTAAACAGCAATTAAACTTAGAAGTGTTTGGAAATAGCCGTCTAGTACGGCTATTTCTTTTTAGGAATAAACAAAATTTTTGGTAAATAGCCTATATGCCAGCTTTAATTTTTCCCGCTCCAGGTCCAGTAGGCAATAACAATGCACAATGGACAGATACAGCTAATTCATTTACTGGTTTTAGTGTAACCAAAAGTTTTATTTCCAATAAAACTAGCCTTCAATTAAAAAATCCTTTACCAAAAAATAATGAAGTAAACAACCGCAAAGTAGGTAATGTAAACCGTAGAGATGTTATTCGAAGTGCTTTACCAAAAACTTATGAATCCACATTATTTAAATCAAATATAGTTTCTAAGGGTCTTGTAGTAAAAAATGCTTTTTCGAAAGATTTAGATGAAAAGGTATTTGATGTTTCTTATGGCGATTTTAAATTACCTATTGCTCAAACACAGGTATTTTCTTTAAATAAAATAGTTACTCAATTAAACAAAGCTTTTACAGTTTTGCGAACTCCTTTACCTAATCGATTGTTTGGTAAATTAAAATCTGTTGGTAAAGTAAAAACTGATGTTATTTTTTCTTTAAAAACAACAATTGCTAATGTTTCTTCTAATATTCGCCAAAATACAGTCAGTACAACTACTGCACCAATTAATGCTCGTGAAAACTTCTATTACTTTACCATAGCTCCTGGTAAACGCCAAGATCTAGCTAGAGATATATTTTTTAGAACAACACCAGGTTTAATTGATATACGTTCTCTTAGTAGACAAGCAAATATAACCTCAAATGTAGCACAAGCTAATGTTAGCACAAAATTAGCTCCAACCAATGCTCGTGAGAATTTCTATTACTTCACAATAGCTCCAGGTAAAAGAGCGGATAGAGCTAGAGATATTTGGTCTCAACCAGCATTAAGTCTACTGTCGAATGTTATAATTAAGGTTGATGCCTCCGCAAATGTTAATTATTCTGGGAAAAAAGGAGCAGATAGATTACAAGTATTTTCTTTAGGAACAACTATCGCCAATGTTTCTTCCAATGTTCGACAAAATACCGTAAGCACACTTTTAGAGCCAACCAATGCTCGTGAAAATTTTTATTATTTTACCATAGCTCCAGGTAAAAGAGCAGATAAAGCCAGAGCAATATGGTCTAAAACATTTCCGGCTTACATCAACATTGCAGCATTAAATGGTAGACAAGCAAACATATCTTCTAATGTTCGCCAAAATACCGTAAGTACACTTGTTTCGCCAACCAATGCCCGTGAAAACTTTTATTATTTCACTAGAGCACCAGGTTTAAGAGCAGATAAAGCTAGAGCACCATGGTCTAAATCTCTTACAATAACAATTAGTAAAGATGCAAGAGGAGTCATAACTTCTAATGTTAGCCAAAATACAGTTATTACACTTTTAGCTCCAACCAATGCCCGTGAAAACTTTTATTATTTCACTAGAGCACCAGGTTTAAGAGCAGATAAATCTCGTAGGCCATGGAGTAATGCTTTATTACCTACAGTACCTGCTTTTCCTAAATCATTAGAAGCTAAAGTTGTAACGGTATTAAACAATCCTAAACTCATTGTTAAAACACCACTTAGCAACCGTGTTTATCTTGATACACTTAACGTAAGTAATTTTATTGCTCAATCTAATGTTTACCCAACTACAGCTCCTACAACTCCAGGAGAAAATTTATATTATGCAATAATAGCACCAGGTTTATATTCTAGTCGAAGCCGTTTTGCTGCAACTCCAACTCCTCAAAATAGATTTAATGTTACTGAATTAACAAAACCAATAGTTCGATTAAAACCTGCTTTTCCAAAATCTTTGGAAGAACAGGGGTATAGAGTTAGCACATTAAAATCTGGTTTTGTTGCCAGAAATATTTTTCCAAAAGATTTAGATGAAAAAATATTTGATGTATCTTATGGTAATTTTAAAACACCATTTACAAAAACTCAAGTATTTGATTTAAATACTACTTTACCCCAATTAAACAAAGCCTATATTGCTTTAAAAGATGTTTTTCCAAAAGATTTTGATACTAAGAAATTTAATTCTAATTTTATCTCTAAAGGTTTTGTTGTACGAAATGCTTTTTCTAAATTTTTAGAAGAAAAAATATTTGATACAAATACATTAACAAAACCTATTGTTGTTATAAAAAATGCTGTATCTAAAGAGTATGACCAAAGGGTATTTAAAGTAGACTTAATTGAACCTTTTAAATTAAATCAATTTCAATCAACAGTATTTAACTTACAACCAAATTTAGGTAAAATAGCTAGCATTATGTCCAAAACTGGCAGAGTATTTTCTGCCGCTGATCCAGCGTTTAGAGTTAAGTCTGAACCATTACAATTTTGGAACTAACAAATAGCATAAATAGAAGAACTATTGTTTTTTTATTTTTTTAAGGACAGTCAAATGTATAATGAACTTTTAGCAATGTACCCTGGATTTCATCGTTTCTATGAAGTAAATTTGCCAATAACGGCTGCCATGAACCTTTGTGCTCGTCTTTCGAGCGCTGATGAGCATGTTGTGCAATATGGTGGTAGAGTAATCTATACTACTAATCGTGAATTTAATATGCCTGAGTTGACCCCTATTCTACCTTAAAAAAGAAATAAAGTGTCCAAGGTAGGCATAGTAAAGATACGGCAAGCAACTAGGCCGTCAATTGTTTCACAGAACTATTCGGCCAAAATTGATATATCAGATATAAGTGGAGTAAATTTAAGTGGTGTTAAAGAAGGTGATATATTAATATACAATTCTAGTACTGGAAACTTTGAAGTAAGTGATGTACAGGTTGATACTTATGCTAGAAATCAAGCTAATGCTTCTTTTGATCGTGCTAATGGTATTAATAGTACAACAATTACTATTGCTAATTTAAAAGTTTTAGTAGCTAATTCTGCAACATATAATGATTTTAAAACTGCAATTGCAGCTTTATAATTAAAAACAAAAACATTCAAATAATATATGGCTAATCCTACAACAAGAGCAACATTTAAAAATTATTGCCTGCGGCGTCTAGGTTGGCCCGTTATTGATATAAATGTTGATGATGATCAAGTAGATGATCGTATTGATGATGCTCTTCAATTTTTTGAAGATTATCATTTTGATGGTGTAGAAGAAATGTATATGAAACACCGTATATCATCAGAAGATATTCAACGTGGTTGGATATATTGTCCTGATTCGGTGACTTTTGTTACCGCAGTATTTCCATTTGATGATTCAAATTCGTCAATCAATATGTTTGATTTGCGGTATCAATTACGCTTGCATGATCTTTATGACTTTACATCGGTATCGTATGTGTCATATGAGATTACCATGCAACACATTCGCTCATTACAATTGTTGTTTTCTGGCACACCACAATTTCGTTTCAATCGTAAACAAAATAAAGTATTTTTAGACATAGATTGGTCTAGAGATTTAGAAGTTGGTGATTATGTAATTGTTAAATGCTATAGAGCTATGCGGCCAGATACAGTAACTTTAACCGGTACAATGTCTGGAAATACAACCGCAAATACTGTAACAGGAACAAATACCATTTTTGACCAAGAATTATTAGAAAATGATTTCATCAATATCAATGGTGAATCAAAACAGGTTAAAAAAATTATTTCACCAACAACATTAGAATTACAAAGTCCTCTTGCTTCAAATTTAGCAAGTGGAACGGCCACAGTTACAGGCATTTCTGATGTTTGGAATGATCGATTCCTTAAAAAGTATGCTACTGCTTTAATCAAACTTCAATGGGGTAATAACCTTTCTAAGTTTTCTGGTATACAAATGCCAGGAGGTGTAACATTGGATGGTGTTCGTATTGCAGAAGAAGCTAGAGCAGAAATCAAAGAAGTAGAAGAAGAATTATATCAATTTAACAGTTTGCCAAGTGAGATAATTACAGGTTAAAATGAATGGCAACCAATCTATACTTCAATAACTTTCCTTCTAGTCAAATAACTTCTGAGCAATTGCTCATTGAAGATTTGGTTATTGAAGCTTTACAAATATATGGTATGGATGTTTACTATCTTCCACGTTCAAGTCGTGATGAAGTTGATTTTTTATATGGAGAAGATACACTTAAACAGTATGTAAATGCTTACCCAATTGAAATGTATTTGGAAAATGTTACGGGTATGGATGGCGAACAAGATTTTATATCTAAATTTGGTTTAGAAATTCGTGATGAGGTTCAATTCTTAGTTTCTCGCCGAAGATTTCAAGCAGTAATACCAATGACAAGGCCTTTAGAAGGCGACTTGCTTTATATTCCTTTACTACGAAACTTCTTTGAGATTACATTTGTAGAACATGAAAATGATCAAGCTATGTTCTATACTTTGGGTCGTGGTCGTGGTGGTAATGTTTATGTTTATGGATTAAAACTTAAACAATATGTATTTTCTAATGAAGTTGTTGAAGTTGGTATTCCAGAAATTGATAATCAAATTCGCAGTTACTATCCAAGAACAAAAATTGCTTTGAGTGTTGGTGGTAATGGTAAATTTGTTAATGATGAGATTATCTATCAAGGCGCAAACTTAACTTATGCAACAGCACAAGCTCAAGTTTATGACTTTGTTCCAAATACTCATATAGATATAATCTTAACAAGAGGAACTTTTGTTTCAGGTGCAGCAATAAAAGGCAATACAAGTTTAGCTGATTGGACAGTTCTATCTGTAAATGATACCGCATACATGAATACTGCCTTTGAAGATATACAAGATAACGCAAGAATTGAATCCGAATCTGATGGCATTATTGATTTTACTGAAACAAACCCATTTGGTGAACCATAATGCTAGGCAAATCACAATATTATAATCGTTCAATTCGCAAGGTTGTTGTAGCATTTGGAACAATTTTCAATGATCTTCAAATACAAAGAACATCTAAAGACGGCGCAACAAATTTTGAAATATTTAAAGTACCATTAACTTATGGTTCAAAAGAGCGTTGGTTAACAGCTATCGAATCTGATCCAACTTTAACAAAATCAATTGCTGTTTCCGTACCAAGAATTTCATTTGAACTTACCGGTATGTCTTATGACAATAGCCGTAAACAACAATCACTATTAAAGAATTTTTCTAAAAATTCAAGTGGTCGTTTAGAATCTCAGTATGTTCCTGTACCGTATGATTTCAATTTTAGTATGTCAATTTTTGTTCGCAACACAGAAGATGGCACACAAATTGTAGAACAAATATTGCCATTTTTTAAACCTGATTTTACTGTTACTGTAAACATGATTCCAAGTATGGATCAAAAATATGATATGCCAATTATATTAAATTCTGTAAATATGACTACAGATTATGAAGGTGGTTTAAGTGATGGAACCACTCGTTTAATTGTTTGGGATTTAGAGTTTACTGTTAAAAGTTATCTGTGGCCTAACATAACAGGTAATACATCTATTATCGGTGCCTTTAGTCCAATAACAGGTCGATATGGTACTGCAAACACAAATATTTTTATTGATAATCAAAAACGTGATGCTCAAAAAGTTTATGTAAATTATTCTACAGGAAATAATTACTTTAGCACAGGCGAAACAATTCGTGTAAATAGAAATGGTACAAATGAAATTACAGGTAAAGTAGTTTATTTCAGTAATACTAGCTCAGGAATTTTAATTTTAGGTGAACTAACAGAATTACTAAAAGTAAATGATAATGTAATTGGTGATTATACAAAAGCAAATTATAAAATAACAGAGATTGATATTTTGCCAGTTAAGGCAGTATCAATTGTGACTAGGGCTGTTCCAAGAAATGCTGAATATGATGGAGATTTTGGATTTTTAACTGATATAGCGGAATGGCCAGAACAAGATGTTCAAGATACATATGTGCCTTTTGGTGATAGTACATTATTTGGAGCAGATACAATCATTTATACCGTAGACAGGGAATAAAAATGGCAAAAGAATCGATTAATATTGGTACAGTTGCAAACGATGGAACTGGTGATCGAATAAGAGTTGGATTTACCAAAACAAACAATAACTTTACTGAGTTATACAATACAAATAGCACACAAAACAATAGCATTAGTGCTGCATTTTTACAAGCTAACGCTGGATTTGCATTAGCCAATAGTTCTAGTATTTACGCTAATGGAGCTTTTACAGCTGCTAATTCAGCTAGTGTTCTTGCTCAAGCTGCTTTTAATTACGCTAATACTATTGTAAGTGATACTCAGGTTGATCCTTATTCTAGAAACCATTCTAATGCTTCATTTGATATTGCTAATAGTGCAGCTGCTTACTCCAATACCGTAAGTGATTCTCAGAATACCAGTATACAATTTGCTAGGAACCATGCTAATGCTTCATTTGATATTGCTAATAGTGCAGCTGCTTACTCCAATACCGTAAGTGATTCTCAGAATACCAGTATACAATTTGCTAGGAACCATGCTAACAGTTCTTTTGGCCATGCTAATGCATCATTTGATGTTGCTAATAGTGCAGCTGCTTATTCCAATACAGTAGATGCAACTCAAAATACCAATATATCGTATATTTGGAATTATGCTAATGCTGCATTTGATTATGCTAATACTATATCAGGTGGTGCATCAATCGACAACGTAGCTAGAACAGCAGCTGCAACAGCAGATAATAAAGGTACTTCAGCAGGATTTTATGCTAATGGTGCTTTTGCTTCAGCCAATAATGAAGCTGGTGTTAATGCAACTCAAAACACCAATATAACAATAGCTCAAAATACAGCAGATGCCGGTTTCGTTCATGCTAATGCTTCTTTCAATGCAGCCAATAATGAAGCTGGTGTAAATGCAACACAGAATACCAATATTACCAATGCTCAAAATACCGGTGATGCGGCTTTCCTTAAAGCCAACAATGAAGCTGGTGTTAATGCTACACAAAATACAAACATTACCAACGCTCAAAATACCGGTGATGCTGCATTTATTCGTGCTAACAATTCTCTTAATGCAAATACTGGCGGTGCAATTAGTGGAAATTTATTACCAACCACTACTAACACTTATTACCTTGGTTCAGATTCTAATCGTTGGCATTCTCTTTATGTTGGGCCAGGATCAATTGATTTAGGTGGGTTAGTATTAAGCAATCAAAATGGTACTTTGGCTGTTTCTGTTGGCGGGCAACCACCAACACAAATCTCAGGTTCAGATCAAGTTGCAAGAGATACTGCTAATGGAGCTTTTGCTTCTGCTAACACCAAAGTAAGTAAGTCCGGCGACACAATGACCGGAGATTTAAAATTTGGTGGCGGTGGTGGAATATTAAATTTACCAACAAATCAAATAGCAATTACCGCAAATGTTGATACTGATGTTTCTGGTTTTATTGCTCTAGCAACAGGTGTATCAACAGTATATGCAAATACAGAGGTTATAATACAAGCAAATACTGGTGGTGCAACCTTCTCACAATGGAATTTTAATAAAGATGGAACAATAACATTTCCTGATAGCACAGTTCAAACTACAGCCTATGTGCCTGGTGATGAGATTGATCCTTATGCTAGAAATCATGCTAATGCAGCTTTTGCTTCAGCTAATAATGTAGCACCACAAATTGAACCAGCTTTTACTACGGCTAATGGTGCTTTTGCCAAAGCTAATAATGAAGCTGGTGTTAATGCTACACAAAATACAAACATTACCAACGCTCAAAATACCGGTGATGCGGCTTTCCTTAAAGCCAACAATGAAGCTGGTGTAAATGCTACACAGAATACCAATATTACCAATGCTCAAAATACCGGTGATGCTGCATTTATTCACGCTAATGCTTCCTTCAATGCAGCTAATAATGTATTTCCTCAAATACAACCTTCTTTTAATACAGCAAACGCCGCATTTATTCGTGCTAATAATTCCCTCAATGCAAACAACGGCGGAACAATTACTGGTGATGTTAGCATTACAGGTAACCTAAGTGTTTTAGGAAATACATTTACTATAAGTGCTACAACAATCGTTGCTAATGATACTGTTATTCTTCTTGGTGCTGGCAATTATACTTCCGATTTATTAGATATTGGTATTTCAGCACACTATAACGATGGTGTCAATGCTCATACTGGTTTAATTCGAGATCACGGAACAAAAGAGTGGCAACTGTTTGAAGGTTATACAGGTGAAATTGGTGCGAATAATGACGTTATTATTACAGATCCTTCATTCAAAAAAGCAACTCTTAATGCTAACTTAAAAACTCAATTAATTACATTAAACAACCAAAATTTACAAACATATATTGATGGTGCTTATAATACAGCAAATGCATCTTTTGCTTCTGCTAATAATATTGATGGTATAAACACTACACAAAATAATAGCATTACAGCTGCTTTTGCAGCAGCTAACAATGAAGCTGGTGTTAATGCTACACAGAATACCAATATTACCAATGCACAAAATACTGCTGATGCTGCATTTTTAGCTGCTAACAATGCTAGTGGAGCAGATCAAGTTGCAAGAAATACTGCTAACGCAGCGTTTTTGACAGCAAATACTGCCAATAATACTGCTAATATTGCTTATAGAACAAATTTTATTTCAGCTACAAAACAAAGACTTGTTGTTTTCCAAGAAGGCGGAATTTCTTTTCGTTATAGATTTCCTGATATTGCTGGTCCAACAGCTAATAGCCCAACATTAAATGTTATTGCTGGGCAAACATATGCTTTTGACGTTAGTGCTATAGAAGGTTCTGGTTTTGGTGGTTTTAAATTATATACCGCTTCTCCTTTTGCAAGCGGTAGTGCTCTCTCAGGAGTTACACACGTTTCATCTTCTGGAGTAGTTACTTCAAATGCAACATCTGGATATACAAATGGTATTTTATATTGGACCGCACCTACCAGTTTAGTTGGTAATACCACTCTTGGCTACGGTGATACCACATATAATTCAATTTTTGGTTCTATTAGAGTACAAAGTCCAGCTGATGGTGGTCTTGCATTTAGTGCTGCTAATACCGCATCAAACACAGCAATTTATAGATCATTAACACCTGCAGCTACAAAATTTAGAATTACTGAAGGAGCTAGTGGAGCCAATTGGCAAATAGATCAATATTCAGGAAATTACCCAACAATATATGTTATATCAGGTCAAACATATGTTTTTGATTTTAATTTTAACCAAGATCGTAGTGGAAGTTCTAGTTACTTTAGACTTCTTGATGATAGTAATACTGAATTTACAGGAAATGTAGCTTATGTTTCTACTGCTAATACAAGTTCTATAACTGGCGCATCTTATAGCAGTACCCCTAAATTTGCTGGTTCTGTATATTGGAAAGTTCCTACGTCAGCTGAAGGTAAAATTTACAAATATGAAAACGGAGCTTCAGCTAATTTTTCTAATGGCAATATTGTAATTATTAGTCATTCTGCATTAGCTAATGCAGCTAATAGTGTTGGTGCTTTTGCTGTTGCTAATGCTGCTTTCATTCATGCTAACAATGCTTTCATAGCTGCTAATTCTGCTGGTATTTACGCTAATGGTGCTTTTGCAGCTGCAAATGCAGCTTTATTCGCTTCTGATAGTTTTGCTAGAAATCATGCTAATGCTGCTTTCATTCATGCTAACAGTTCTTTTATTCATGCTAACAGTTCTTTTATCCATGCTAATGCTGCTTTTACAGCTGCTAACTCAGCAAATGCCGTTGCTACTTCTGCTGGAGTTTATGCTAACGGTGCCTTTGCTAATTCCAATACAGTAAGTGTCATTGCTACTTCTGCTGGAGTTTATGCTAATGGTGCCTTTGCTGCTGCTAATGCAGCTACTACTACAAATATAACACAAAACAATTCTATTACTGCTGCATTTACAGCTGCTAACTCAGCAAATGTCAATGCTACTTCTGCTGGTGTATATGCTAACGGTGCCTTTGCTGCGGCCAATGCTGCAGCTGCGGCGGCTTCTAGTGGTAGTGGTGGTCCTGAAAGACAATTGTGGGGAATTGGTAGTGACGGTTTCAGTAATGGTATTTTACTAGGACGTCCAGGCCAAAATATTTCTTCACCAGTTCAACTTACAACAGCTACAAATTGGAAAAAATTGGCTACAGGTGCAGGTTATACCCAAATAAAAACAGGATCAGCCATCAAAACAGATGGCACTTTATGGTCTTGGGGAACGGGAACTGGTGGTCAAAGAGGTGATAATGCAACTAATTATATAAGTTCTCCTGTACAAGTCCTTGGAGGTGGTAGTTGGAGAACTGTCAGTAAAGGATTAGATTTTACTGTTGCTTTAAAGATGGATGGAACACTTTGGGGTTGGGGCACACAATCAAGTGGAGAATTAGGTTTAGATGGTGCTTTTAATGCTGCATTTTCTTCACCTGTGCAAATAGGAACAAGTAATACTTGGACAGATGTTATAGCTAGTGTTGATAGTGTAATGGCTTTAAAAGGTACTGGAACTTTATGGACTTGGGGAAAAAATGCTGTTGCTCAATTAGGTCTTAATGATACAGCCAATAGATCAAGTCCAACTCAAGTTGGAACATATGCTGGTTGGAAAAAATTATTTTCGGACAGAATAGGAAATGGTGGCAAAGCTGCTTTAAAAGATGATGGAACACTTTGGTTATGGGGTGGAAATGCTTACGGTAAACTTGGATTAAATGAAGGAGTAGTTGTAAGAAGGTCATCTCCAACACAATTAGGTACTGAAACTAATTGGAAATCGGTTACACTTTTAAACCAAAACCTTCTTTTTGTTAAAACAGATGGAACACTTTGGGCGACTGGGAGTCAATTATACGGCATCACAGGTAATTCTGAAGGGGGTGGCGTTAGCCGATCTTCACCTAATCAAATTGGTGCCAATACTAATTGGCATATGACATTTGATGCTCACGGTGCAGCTGGAGCTATGAAAACCAATGGTACTATGTGGGCCTGGGGTGGGAATGTCGGAATTCATGGTTATACTGTTGACAATTCTAATGCCTATAGGAGTAGTCCTGTACAAGTAGGATATATTAGCCCTTATGATAAATGGGTTGATATAAAGCCTGGTGGATCGTTAGTTTTGTTTATCAAAAAAGCAAATGTTGATCCCGAAAATGGTAATGATCTTCCAGAATATTAAAAATTAAAACATAATAGTTAATAATACTTTAATATGAAAAAATTAAATGAGAAATTATCTGAAGCATTAGAGATAGAACCAATACCAATAACAACAGAAATTGTAGAAGTAAAAGATACTGTTGAAGATGATGCTGAGTTTGCTAGACAAAACCTTCGTGATTTAATTGAAAAAGGTAATGATGCAGCAGACCATATCATTTCTGTTGCCAAACAATCTGATCACCCAAGAGCATTTGAGGTTGTAGCAGGTATGTTGAAAAACCTTGCAGATATGAATAAAGATTTATTAGAGGTACAGAAACGCAAACAAGATTTACAACCAAAGACCACAAACAATACTCAAAATTTGAACATAGATAAAGCTGTATTTGTTGGATCTACGGCAGAACTACTTAAACAATTGAAAGAAAATAAATAAAACCATGGAAACTTTACAAGAAATAATGAAGAAGGTTCTTGCAGATACTTTTGCATTATACCTTAAAGCTCACAACTACCATTGGAATGTGGAAGGTTCTAATTTTCCACAATACCATGAATTCTTTGGTAATCTCTATGAAGAACTGCATGGTGCGGTAGATCCAATTGCCGAACAGATTCGTTCTTTAGACACATATGCACCAGGTTCTTTCACTCGTTTTATGGAACTATCAGAGATTGAAGATGAAACTTCTGTACCTGCAGGTGTAGAAATGGCTCGCCGTTTAATGACTGATAACGAAAGAGTTCTTGCCACTTTAAATGTTGCTTTTAAATTAGCAGATCAATTTGACAAACAAGGGCTTGCTGATTTTATTGCAGGTCGTATTGATACTCATAGTAAACACCAATGGATGCTTCGTAGCATCACAAAATAAATGAACGATGGTTATTTGGGAAATTCCAACCTAAAAAGGGTTGGAGTTACTATATCATTTACCGAAGAAGAAGCACAAGAGTTTATTAAGTGTGCTTCTGATCCTGTTTATTTCATAAAAACCTATGTAAAAATTGTGAATGTGGACTCAGGTCTTATTCCTTTTAATATGTGGGATTTCCAAGAAGAAATGGTGCGTGACTTTCATGCCAATCGTTTCTCTATCTGTAAAATGCCTCGGCAGGTTGGTAAAACTACTACAACGGTTGGTTATATGTTGTGGTGTGTTTTATTCCAAGAAGAATACAATATTGCTATTCTTGCTAACAAAGGTCAATTAGCACAAGAGATTCTATCTCGGGTTCAAAAGGCTTACGAATATCTTCCATTGTGGTTACAACAAGGTATTATCACATGGAATAAAAGAAACATTGAACTAGAAAATGGTTCAAAGATTTTTGCATACGCAACATCTGCAGCCGGTGTTCGAGGCGGTACATACAATTTAATTTTCTTAGACGAATTTGCTTTCGTACCTAAGAATATGGCAGATGAATTCTTCACATCTACTTACCCGGTTATTTCTTCTGGTCAAACCTCTAAGGTTATTATAGTTTCTACACCGTGTGGCCTCAATCATTTCTATAAGATGTGGGTGGATGCCACAGAAAAACGTAGCCTCTATAAACCAATTGAGATTCATTGGTCACAGGTACCAGGTCGTGATGCAAAGTGGAAAGAAGAAACGATTCGTAATACCTCAGAAGAACAATTTCGCCAAGAGTTTGAAACGGAGTTTATTGGTTCTTCTGCCACTTTGATCACTGGCGCCAAACTAAGGTCATTAGCATTTCGTGACCCGCCATGGCAAGAAGATTGCTTGGACATTTATGAACAACCACAACAAGGCAGAATGTATATTGCCACCGTAGATTGTTCAGAAGGTGTTGGCCTAGACTATCATACAATTAATGTTTTAGATGTAACTGAAACCCCCTATAGGCAGGTCGCTAAATATAGAAATAACAAGTTGCCACTTTTGTTCTTTCCAACGGTGATTTATAGCCTGTGCAAGAGATACAATGAGGCCTACGCATTGATTGAAACGAATAATGTGGGTCAACAGGTGGTAGATATTTTACATTATGATTTGGAGTATGAATATGTTTATAAGATTGATCATCACCACATCAAAGGTCAAACAATCTCAGGTGGATTTAGAAAGTCCTCTGGTTTTGGCATTAAAACTACCAAAACCGTTAAGAAAATTGGTTGTGCTAACCTCAAAACCCTCATTGAGTCCGACAAGTTACTCATCCAAGACTTTGATACAATAGCAGAATTGAATACTTTTGTTCGTGTAAGGGATTCATATGCGGCTGAAGAAGGTAATAATGACGACATAGTGATGGGTCTGGTACTGTTTGCGTGGCTTACCGCACAGACATACTTCAAAGATTCTACGAATATTGACATTCGTAAGGTACTTTTGGAAGAAAACGATATGCTTGGTGATGAAGATATGGCACCAGTTGGATTCATAGATGATGGTTTAAAACCAGAAGTTACTGTGGATTCAGGTGATGTTTGGTCGGAAAAAGGTTATATTTCGTCAAGATTGTAAAAACATAAATACACTATAAATTGAAAAGAATTTGACCCGATAACAAAAGGAGAAATCCATGGCATTTCAATTATCCGCTGGGGTGAATGTATCAGAAATCGATCTGACTACAATTGTCCCATCAGTCTCCACTTCGATTGGAGCATTTGCCGGTCCATTTGCTTGGGGTCCAGCTGGTGAAATCATCACTATTTCCGATGAGGTCCGTCTTGTTGATACATTTGGCAAACCTGACTCTACAAATTATGAATACTGGTTCTCTGCTGCAAATTTTTTGGCATATTCAAATAACTTAAAAGTTGTTCGAGCTATAAATGAAGGTACTAGCAAAAACGCTACAAGTGGTACAGCTATTCTAATTAAAAATGAAGATTCTTGGGAAAATACCTATGCAGGAGGTTCCTCAAACGCCTATGGTGTATTTGCTGCAAGATATGCTGGTTCTATAGGTAACTCACTTAAAGTTTCCATGGCCGATGCTGCTACTTACAGCACTTGGACATATGCTTCACAATTTACTTCAGCACCAGCTAATTCAGCCTATGCTGTAAAACAAGGTGGTTCTTTTGATGAATTACATGTAATTGTTATTGATGAAGATGGACTAATAAGTGGCACTCAAGGTACTGTATTAGAAAAATATGCATTTGTATCCAAAGGTTCAGATGCAAAAGATGATTCTGGTAATTCTAGTTATTATAGAAATGTAATTTCTGCACAATCAAAATATGTTTACTGGATGGACCATGCAATAGCAAATGGTGCTACAAATTGGGGAACAACGGTTTCAGCTAAAGCATTTGCTAATCTATCTTCAAATGTAACAGTTTCTTTAACTGGTGGTGTTGATGGCACAATTGGTACTGCTAACGTAGTTACCGCTTACGATTCTTTTGATTCTGCTGAATCAGTAGATATTTCATTAGTTATTTCTGGACCAGCAGAACAAACTTTGGCTGACTCATTGATTTCAATGGCAATATCACGTAAAGATTGTTTAGTTTTCTTATCACCAGAAAAAGCAGATTGTGTAAACAATCCTGGTGATGAAGTTACCGATACAGTTGCTTATCGCAATACTCTTACTTCATCTTCATATGCAGTATTAGATGGCAACTGGAAATATCAATACGACAAATACAATGATGTGTATCGTTGGGTACCATGCAATGGTGATGTTGCTGGTCTTTGTGCTCGTACAGATTTAGAACGTGATCCTTGGTTCTCACCTGGTGGACTAAATCGTGGTATTTTAAAAAATGTTATTAAGTTGGCCTACAATCCAACCAAAACAAACCGTGATGACTTATATGTAAAAGGAATTAATCCAATTGTTTCTTTCCAAGGTGAAGGTACGGTTCTGTTTGGCGATAAAACAATGTTAAGTAAACCATCTGCGTTTGACCGCATTAATGTTCGCCGACTATTCATTGTTCTGGAGAAAGCAATTGCTCGTGCAGCCCGCTTCTCTCTATTCGAATTTAATGATCAATTTACCCGTGCTCAGTTTGTAGCGCTCGTAGAACCATTCTTGCGTGATGTACAAGGTCGCCGTGGTATCACAGACTTCCGTGTTGTTTGCGATGAAACAAATAATACCGGTGAAGTTATTGACCGGAACGAATTTGTTGGTGACATTTATATTAAACCTGCTCGTTCGATCAACTTCATTCAACTTAACTTTGTGGCCGTTCGCACAGGTGTTTCGTTTGATGAGGTTGTAGGACAGTTCTAAATAGAGAAACGGGAGAAAATTAAATGGCATTTAATGTAAACGAATTTAGAAGTCAAATGATTGGAGACGGTGCTCGTCCTAATCTGTTTGAAGTTTCTATGCCGTTCCCTGGTTTCTCTGCACCAGGTAACGCACAAACAAAATTAACATTCATGTGTAAGACAGCACAATTACCTGGCGCTACGCTAGGTGTTGTGCCTGTTCAATACTTTGGTCGTGAACTCAAATTTGTAGGTAACAGAACATTTGCTGACTGGACAATTACGGTTATCAATGATGAAGATTTCGTTATTCGTAACGCATTTGAGCGTTGGATGAACGGCATCAATTCACACAATCTTAATGTTCGCACCCCAGCTGCACTTTCACCACTTGGTTATACTGTTGATGGTGATGTTACGCAGTTTGGTAAAACAGGCAACACTCTAAAGAAATACAAGTTTGTTGGACTCTTTCCAAGCGATGTTACTCCAATTGATGTTGATTGGGGTTCAAATGATACAATTGAGGAGTTTTCAGTTACTCTCACCTATCAATGGTGGGAATCAGTAGCAGACGGTGTAGTGTAAGAAGAAAGGCTTCGGCCTTTCTTCACTTTTATAGGATGATATATTAATGGCTATTAAGCTCTTCGGCTTCACCCTAGGCAAAAAAGATGTTGTTCAGGTTCAATCACCTGAGCAACCCTCTTTTGCACTTCCAACTCCTGCACTCGATGATGGTGCAGTTACAATCACACAAAATGCCTATTACGGTACATATGTTGACCTAGAAGGTTCTATTCGTAATGAATTAGAACTCATTACTCGGTACCGTGAAATGGCAAATCATCCAGAATTAGAAATGGCAATTGATGATATTGTCAATGAAGCCATTTCACACGATGAATCTGGTCGTACAGTCAATATCGTATTAGATAAACTGAAACAACCAGATGCAGTTAAGAAAAAAATTACGGAAGAATTCGAAAACATTCTTCGTATGCTAAACTTTGGTAATCTTTCAGATGACCTGTTTAAGCGTTGGTATATTGATGGTCGTATTTACTACCATGTGGTTGTAGACGAAAACGATCCAAAATCAGGCATACAAGAACTACGGTACATCGACCCACGCAAGATTCGTAAAGTGCGTGAAGTTAAAAAAGAACGTGACCCAAAAACTGGTGCAGACATTATCAAATCGATTGCTGAGTATTATGTTTATAGTGATCGTGGTACTGCAACACAATCTTATGGTGCATCAGTAAACTCTGGCCTTCGTATTGCACCAGATGCGATTGTAAATGTAAACTCTGGTTTGATGGATGCCAAAAACACATTTGTTATTTCTTTTCTTCATAAGGCGATAAAGCCACTTAATCAGTTAAGAATGATTGAAGATGCGGTTGTAATCTATCGCCTCTCACGAGCACCAGAACGCCGTATATTTTATATTGATGTAGGTAATTTACCAAGAGGTAAGGCTGAACAGTATATTCAATCGATCATGGTCAAATATCGTAACAAAATGGTTTACGATGCGAACACTGGTGAGTTGCGTGATGATCGTAAACATCTCTCGATGCTTGAAGATTTTTGGTTACCACGCCGTGAAGGTGGTAAAGGCACAGAGATTACCACATTACCAGCAGGCCAAAACCTTGGTGAGTTGGAAGATGTAAAATACTTCCGTCAAAAACTTCTACAATCACTTAATGTACCTATCAGTCGTTTAGAACCACAACAAGGTGGTATGATTGGTCTTGGTCGTACAACTGAGGTTACCCGTGATGAGGTTAAGTTTCTTAAATTCATCATTCGTCTACGCAATAAATTCTCACAAATTTTTGACCACGCTTTAGAGAAACAATTAGTTCTTAAAGGTATTTGTACTAGAGAAGAATGGCAAAATTTTAAAGAACAAATCTATTATGATTATGTAAAAGATAATAACTTTACTGAACTGCGTGATGCAGAGCTTTTACAGAATCGTGTTCAAACACTTCAAGTTGTTGATCCATATGTTGGTCGTTACTTCTCTGCTGAATGGGTTCGTAAACATATTCTTCAACAAACACAAGAAGAAATTGAAGCTATTGATGAACAAATCAAACAAGAGTCGGATGCAGGTAATGGTGGACCAACAATGCCGCCTGAAGCACAAGCACAACAACAGGCAATGGAACAACAGTACCCACCAGAAGATAATACTGGTGCTGCAAATGAATCAATGACACCAATGTTAGATGCTGAGGTAGAAAAATATTCAGCATTACTAAATAGGCGCTAAACGGAGAATACTATGGATACGCAAACATTTATTAATCAAGTTGCAGCAGGTGATGCTGCGAGTGCAAAAGATTTGCTAAATGATCTTTTAGCTGCTAAAGCTTTTGAAGCACTTGATGCTAAAAAAATTGAAATGGCACAAACACTATTTACAGGCGAAGAAGAAACCTCAGAGCCTGAAGTACAAGATACAGAAGAAACTGCCGCAGAAGAATGAAAGATTTACAAGAATTTCGTAATCTTGTAGAAGAAGAAAAGTCAGACTACACAAAGTTTGATATGCTTGTTCGTGCTGGTCTTGCCAATAAGGCACAACTGGCACGAATTCATCGCATTTTGGATAAGATGACCGAAGAGCGGCCACAGTTCAATAATGCTGATAAAGAGATTGTGAGAAATTTGTTTAATCGTATGGTAGATTTAATTGCCAATAATAAACAAGTTTTTCAAAAGACAAGACAGGCAGTAAAAGAAGAACTAGAAGAAGATGTTGTTGACACATCAGATTTTAAAGTTGGTCCTTCTGGCCGTAAAGTAAGAGCACATCGTATTAAAATAGGTGATCTTGCTTACGGTGTTGAAAAAGATATTAAAGAAGATTTTGAATTAGTTGAAGCACCAGTAGATTTTGATAATGACCCACCTTTTGTTTTGGTTTTGAAACGCAGAGCCATCAGATTGTATCCTGATAAAACAAAAGTTGCGTTGTATTACAGTAAAACATTAGATAAGTATTTCTCTGTACCGTATGGCGGCCCTCTTGGTGCTGCTATACAGGCAGAAGAAACACAAATAGAAGAAGCTGTTATGGATCAGCTTCATAAAATTGTTGCTGATAAACAGGCACAAACAGTTAAATTTGGTAATGGTCAATCAAAGAAGGTAGACCATTTTACAGCTTCTGCTATTACGCAAGTACATAAAGCTTTGAATGATGATAACAAAAAGAAGTTTGCGGATATGGTTCATAAATCGCCTGCACACTTAGCAAAAGCTTCTGACTTTGCTTTTAGTAGAGCAAAATGAATTTTATAGATTTAATTGTATCTGGTAAATTAGATGAGGCAAGAGAACAATTGCGTTCTCGCTTAAATGAAATTGCCGGTAAACGGTTGCAAGAAGCAAAGCGTTATGTGCAAGCAGATGTTTTTGAAGAACTCGATGAAGCAGTTAGGAGAAATCCTAATATCATTCGTCAAGGTAGAATACAAAAAATTCGCCGGCGTATTCGGCGTAATGCAAAAGGCCGTATAGTTGTTCAGAAAAATAAAAGACGGTCAGGCATTAAAGGTTATAGGATTGTAGGTAATACTGTTCGCCGTATACCTGCAGCTGCAAGATTAAGGAAGGCTCGCTTATTAAAGCGATCATGGAAAACAACTAGAAGAGCTAAACTTCGCCGAAGCTTATTGAAAAGAAAAATGTCAATGCGTAGGCGAACATCAATGGGACTAAGATAAAATGCCAGCATATATTAATAATTCTACAAGAGGGCCATCAATCATTCGAGCTGTTGATGCTGGCACCTATACAATTACACTTAACGATTTAAGATCAAATGCTACTACAGAATTGGTAACAAATGCAGCGATCAAAAGAGTAACTTGGTCAACAAGTGGCAGTATCTCAGTAGCTAGAGGCGGTGTAACAGCATTAAGTTTACATCAATCTGGTGAAATGAGATTTGATGAATTTGGTGGTGCTATTACTAGCAACAATACTGGAAATATAGTTGTTACAATTGGTACAGGCGGAACTATTTTCTTGGAAGTTTCAAAAGAAGCCACATATAATGTTGACCCATATACAGGACAAACAATATGAAACTTATTAGAGAATCCATAGAAAATGTAAAATACCTTGTTGAAAAAACAGAAGATGGTAAGAAAAAACTTTACATTGAAGGAACATTTCTTGTTGGCGATGCAGTTAACAAGAACAATCGCATGTATAAAATGGACACACTTCGTAATGAAGTTACTCGTTATACAGAAGAATTCATTGACACCAATCGTGCGCTTGGTGAACTAGGTCATCCAGATACACCATCAATTAACCTTGAGCGTGTATCACATAAGATTGTATCTCTAAAAGAAGATGGCAACACTTTCTATGGCAAAGCACTTATTCTTGGCACACCATACGGTCAAATCGTTGAGAACTTTATCAACAATGACATTCAAGTTGGTGTATCTTCCAGAGCTCTTGGTTCTCTACAACAGACCAAAGAGGGTTATAATTTGGTACAAGACGATCTGCGACTGGCCACGGCAGCTGACATTGTTGCCGATCCATCTGCACCTGGTGCATTTGTTCAAGGCATTATGGAAAACAAAGAATGGATGATGATTGACGGCAAATTTGTAGAGGCGGATTTTGACCGTACAAAGAAAACAATTCAGAGGGTTTCTAAGGCAAAAATAGAGGAAACCGCTCTTAAATTATTCGAAAATTACCTCAGAAAACTTTAATTTTATAAATAAGAAATCATAAGGAGATTCCTAATGGCAACATCAAAACTCATGGAAGCCGCAGCAGAGATCCTGTCAGGATCAAAAAGCAAAGCTACAGCTATGCCTGCTGAAAAACTAGCAGCAGAGATTCACGATGCTGGCGGCCCAACACCACAAAATTCAAAACCCGATGATGATTCTGCAAAGATTACACCATCGTCTAAGAGTGCTACGGCACCAACAACCAAAGCTTCTAATGCTTCTCCAGATACTCAGCTTAAGATGAAAAAAGAACAAGCTGAAACCGAAGAAGAAATCATCGCTGAAAAGTCCCATGAAATGGAAGACGAAGATGATAAAGAAGAAATGAAGAAGAAGAAAATGAAAGAGGATGTTGATGCCCTCTTTGCAGATGATTCTACCATTTCTGAAGAATTCAAATCAAAAGTTTCTACCATTTTTGAAGCACGGGTTGCTGATCGTGTTGCTCAAATTCAGGAAGAAACTGAAGCAAAATATGCTGATATGCTTTCCGAAGCAGTCGATCAAATCAAATCTGATCTGACAACCAAAGTAGATGACTACCTCAACTATGTTGTTGAGCAATGGTTGGCAGATAACGAAATTGCAATTGAGTCGGGACTCCGTTCTGAACTCACCGAAGAATTCATTGCTGGTCTGCGTAACCTCTTTGCTGAGCATTATATCGATGTTCCTGCTGAGAAGGTTGACCTCGTTGATGAGCTTGCTGGTAAAGTTGATGAACTCGAAAGCAAACTCAACGAAGAAATTGAGCGTGGCATTGGTTTTGCCAAGGCTCTCGTAGAGTCCCGCAAGAATGAAATTACCCGTGAAGTTACTGAAGGCCTCACAACCACACAAGCTGAAAAAGTAAAACAGCTCGCAGAGAGTGTTGAATTCTCCACAGAGGAAGAATACAAAGAGAAGCTTGAAACAATTCGTGAGAACTATTTCCCATCTGGCGTTAAAAAAGCAGATGAAGAGCAACTGCACGAAAAAGTAGAAGATGCTGAAGGCGAGAAGAAAGTCATTGCTGACCCATTCGTTGCAGCAGTATCCCAAGCAATTTCTAAAACAAAAATTTAAGTAATAACAATTAAGGAGATTTAAATGTATTTGTCCGAAAATCTACAAAAGAAATGGGAAGGCGTTCTAGATCACGCAGATCTGCCGTCTATTAAAGATCCATATCGTAAAGCCGTTACGGCTGTTATTCTTGAGAATCAAGCTCAAGAAATGCAAAAGGCTTCTGGCATCCTTATGGAAGCCACGCCAACTAACTCAGCATCTGCTGGTGGTACACAGACCGGTTTCTCTGGTTCTGCTACAACTCCAGTTGCTGGTTTCGACCCAATCCTTATCTCGTTGGTTCGCCGTTCGCTGCCAAACCTGATTGCTTATGATGTTGCAGGAGTTCAGCCGATGACTGGTCCTACAGGACTGATCTTCGCTATGCGTTCCCGTTATGCAACGCAAGGCGGCACAGAGGCTTTCTACAACGAAGCTAATACCGGTTTTGCTGGTCTTGGTACCGCACAAACAGCTATCTCTACTGGCACTTTGCCAACTGAAGTATTTACTTCTAACGCTGCTGCTGTTGCTGCTATGACAACAGCTCGTGGTGAGGCTCTTGGTGATGGCCAAGCTGCTAACACATTCCAAGAAATGGCATTCTCAATTGAGAAAGTTACGGTTACTGCAAAGACCCGTGCTCTCAAAGCAGAATACTCGATGGAACTTGCACAAGACCTGAAAGCAGTTCATGGTCTCGATGCAGAAACCGAGCTCGCAAACATTCTGTCTACAGAAATTCTTGCTGAAATCAATCGTGAAGTTATCCGTACAATCTACGGTGTAGCTAAGATTGGTTGCCAAGTAGGTACTACTACTGCTGGTAAATTTGACCTCGACACCGATTCAAACGGTCGTTGGATGGTTGAAAAAGTTAAAGGTCTTGCTTTCCAACTCGAGCGTGAAGCTAATACAATTGCTAAAACGACTCGTAGAGGTAAAGGTAATGTTATGATTTGCTCGTCTGATGTTGCTTCTGCTCTTGCAATGGCTGGCATCCTCGACTATCAATCTGCTCTGCAAGGTCAAGTTAACCTGACAGTTGATGATACTGGCAATACATTTGCTGGTACGCTGTTTGGTCGTATCAAAGTGTATATCGATCCGTATGCTCCAACGTCCTCGACTTCCGAGTTTGCTGTTCTCGGCTACAAAGGATCTAATGCATATGACGCAGGTATTTTCTACTGCCCATATGTTCCGCTGCAAATGGTTCGTGCAGTAGATACAGGTACTTTCCAACCAAAAATTGGCTTCAAGACTCGTTACGGTCTAGTTGCTAATCCGTTTGCAGAAGGTACAAATGTTGGTTCAGGCGCTTTGACAGCACAGTCCAACTTCTACTATCGTGCATTCCAGATTGCTAACCTAATGTAATCTAACTAGGGTATCATAATAAGAATAACTATAAGATACCCGCTAAAACTTAAAGACCCGCCCTAAAAAGCGGGTCTTTTTTTATACATAAATAACCTTATGACCGATATTATAGTAATGTCTGACTTGCTCGATATAAGAGCCAGAAAACTAAAAGAATTGGATTTCTATAATCAACAATTAAAAGAACTCCAATTAAAGATGACTTTTATTCAACAGGAAATAACACTAACAAATCGTATTATTAACATGATTGAAAAAGAACATGTCATTGATATTGGTCTGCATATTAAGAAAACTTTATGACCGCACTCACACGCAACCCAAGTAATCCTAATCCATTACAACCTAATAAGTTTTTATTGACATTTGGTCGTGTACCAAATATGCAATACTTTTGCCAAAATGTTACCGTGCCAGGTCTGTCTTTATCTGAAGCTGTAATTACAAACCCATTCGTTGACATATATTCTCCAGGCGAAAAGGCCATTTATGATTTATTAAATGTCACATTCATCATTGATGAAGAACTAAAAGGTTGGTTAGAAATACACGATTGGATTCGTGCGATGACTTTCCCTGTGGAGTTTAAAGAGTATAGAAATTTATCCAAATTAAATAAATATCAATCAGCAAAGAATGATATTAGTAATAAGTTTCCACAATTTAGTGATGCCTCTTTAACATTGTTTTCTTCCTCAAATAAAGAATACTACCGTTTTAAATTTTACGAAGTATTCCCAACAACACTTTCAACTTTCATAATGAATGCTCAAGATGGGCCTGATACCATATTAACTGCCGATGCCACATTTCGGTATAGTTATTATGATGTTGAAAAATTGTTCTAAAACAGCTTGACATTCTAACCGTTTTTTGTTATACTCCTATAACAGGAGGTTTATTGGCATGAAAAATCTGGATGAAGTGTTAGAAGAATGGCGGAAAGATTCCAATATTGACCGTACCGAACCAGGTAAGGCATTGTTAGATATACCCAAACTTCATAGTAAATACCTAAACGTATTATCTCAACATCGTATGCTTGCCAAGCAAGCAGAATTCAATTATAATAAATGGAAAAAAATTAAGTGGGAGTATTACACAGGTAAGTTAGATGATGAGGCATTAGAGAAACATGGATGGGAACCATTTCCATTTGTTATCAAATCCGATCTGTCTACATATCTGGAGAGTGATGAAGATTTAAACAAGTATATGGCGAAGAAGGCCATACACGAAGAAGTTGTTGAGATATGCCAGTCTATTTTAAAAGAGCTAAATAGTAGAACATATCAACTTAGATCATTTATTGATTGGGAAAAATTTATACAAGGTGTCTGATTTATTATTAACCAAAAAGAATGAAGCGTTTATACAGTTTGAATGTGAAAGAAGTATAGCACAAGAACTGTCAGACTACTTCACATTCTTTGTACCAAATTACCAATTTACACCTGCATATAAGAGCCGTGTATGGGATGGAAAGATTCGCCTGGCGGACTTACGCACATTTACCATATATCATGGTCTAATCCCATACATAGAAAAATTTTGTGCCGAAAGAGATTATAGTTTAGAGATAGCCGATGCTATCAAGCTTACACAAGAATTCTCAGGTGTTGAGGCATTAGAGTTTATACAAACACTAAAACTGCCACATGAATTGCGTGAGTATCAATGGAAATGTTTTCTACAGGCTGTACGCAATAAACGCCAACTCATTCTATCACCAACTGCATCAGGTAAATCTCTTATCATTTATTTGATTGTTCGTTGGTTACAAGAAGCAGATTTTAAAAGAGGGTTGTTAATTGTTCCTACTACATCATTAGTAGAACAAATGTATAGTGACTTTGCTTCTTATGGTTATGATTCAGACCAATACTGCCATCGTCAATACTCTGGTAAAGAGAAACACACAAACAAGTTTCTTACTATCACCACATGGCAATCAATCTATAAGAATGAAAAAGATTACTTTGAACAGTTTGATTATGTGATGGGTGACGAAGCACACCAGTTTAAGGCCAAATCACTTACTACGATACTGTCTGGTTGTACTAACGCTAAATATAGAATAGGCACCACAGGTACACTAGATGGTACACAAACACATCGCCTAGTATTAGAAGGTTTGTTTGGTCCAGTTTATAAGGCCACAACCACCTCAGAATTGATTGAGAAAGGGCATCTAGCAGAATTCTTTATTAAGTGCCTTGTATTAAAATATCCTGAACCTATCTGTAAAATGGCTCGTGATTGGGATTACAATACAGAGATTGATTATATTGTTCAGAATAAAGCTCGAAATGAATTTATTAAAAATTTGGCATTGTCTTTAGAAGGCAACACATTAATTTTATTTCAATTTGTGGAGAAACATGGAAAAGATTTACACAATATTATCAAAACTGCAACAAGTAAGCGTCATGTGTTCTTTGTATTTGGCGGCACAGATGTTGAAATACGGGAATCAGTTCGTTCAATTACTGAAAAAGAAACTGATGCTATTATTGTTGCTTCATACGGTACTTTTAGTACTGGTGTTAACATCCGTAACCTTCATAATATTATATTTGCCTCACCCTCCAAATCCAGGATTCGTAATCTTCAATCAATAGGTCGTGGGTTAAGAAAAGGTGATAACAAAACAGAAGCAACATTGTTTGATATAGCTGATGATTTTCGTGTTGGTAAGTTTACAAATTATACCTTAAAACATTTTATAGAGAGAGTAAAAATATATGATGAAGAAAAATTCAAATACAAATTTTATAACATAGAGCTAAAAGATGGAAACAACCAACAACAATAACATCAAGATTATTCGCCTACATGGCGGTGAAGATATTATAGCTAACTTTATTGAATCAGAAGATAAAGAAACTGCCATACTACATGACCCAATGCAAGTTATTTTTAAAAGAATACCTACTACTGGTCAAACAGTAATGATGATGATGCCTTGGTTGCCAATTGAAATCATTGAAAATAATCAAGCGGTACTTTATACCTCAGATATACTTACAATTGTTGATCCAAAAGAATCTGCTATACAACATTATGGTGAAGTTGTAATGGAAGCTCAAAAAAGAATGGATGAAGTTGATTTTATTTCAGAATCGGAAGATGGTGATGAAGAAGATGGTGAAGATGAAGAAGAAACAACTGAAACAAAAGATTTTAATGTTGATGAATTGTTAGAATTAATCAAAGAAAAGAAGAATAAAAAGTTACACTAAATATTTTATTATAATGAGGTTGTTATGGCAAATGTGTGTTTCGTGGTACCAAGTAGTGCCGCAAAAGCCTACCAAGATTTAGCAAAAACATATTCAGCAATTGAAATGCCTACATGGGCAGCATTGCTGGCATCCGCAGTTCGTGTTAAAGGCCATGATCCATGCATTTTAGATTTTGATGCTTGTCCTGCAACTGATGAAGATGCGGCAGAACAAATCGCAGCAACAAAACCAAAACTGGTAGTATTTGTTCTCTACGGACAAAATCCAAATTCAGGCACCACAATGATGATTGGTGCCAAATCTCTGGCTACTCAACTCAAATTATCACATCCAAATTTAAAAACTGCATTTATTGGGTCACATACATCTGCATTACCACATGAGGTAATTCAATACAAGTATGTTGACTTTGCTTTTATCAATGAAGGTGTATATGGTCTTTTAGATTTATTAGAAACAGATTTAGAAAATGATTTAGATAATGTTCGTGGTATGTGGTATAAAAAACATGGACTTCCAAGACCTACAACAAGCGGTTGTATAGTAAAGACTGATGACATGGATGTTATAATGCCAGGTTATGCTTGGGACTTATTACCTAAAGATAAGAACCTTTTAGACAAATACAGAGCTCACTATTGGCATACTAATTTTTTAGAAGAAGGCCGTACACCGTTTGCGGCAATTTATACATCATTAGGTTGCCAATTTGGTTGTAACTTCTGTATGATTAACATCGTGAATAGAACTTCATACGAAGAAGGTATCGTATCAGCTGATAGTCGTGGTATGAGATTCTGGTCAGCAGAATTAATGTTAAAAGAATTAGAGTACCTGTATGAAAATGGAGTTAGAACTATTCGCCTTACAGACGAGATGTTCTTTTTAAATAAAAAATATTATGTGCCAATATTACAAGGCATTGTGGCTAGAGGAATGAAATTTAACTTTTGGGCTTATGCAAGAGTAGATTCTGTTCGTGAAGATCAACTGAAATTGTTTAAAGATGCTGGCGTAAATTGGTTGGCACTTGGCATTGAATCAGGTAATCAACAAGTGCGTTTAGAAATTGACAAAGGTAGATTCAAACAAGTAAACATCCGTGAAGTTGTAAAACAAATTAAAGACGCTGACATTAATGTTCTTGGTAATTATATGTTTGGATTTCCAGAAGATACCAAAGAAACGATGCAAGAAACTTTAGATTTAGCTTTAGAATTAAACTGTGAACACGCAAACTTCTATGCAGCAATGGCATTACCTGGTAGTCCATTGTATATGGAAGCCAAAAACAATAATTGGGAATTGCCACAAACTTTTGATGAGTTTGCTTTCTTATCATATGATTGTAAACCATTGAGAACTAAATCGTTATCTGGTGCCGAAGTATTAAAGTTTCGTGATGATGCATGGCATACTTACTTCTCACACAAACCATTTTTAGAATTAGTAGAAAATAAATTTGGCCTACAATCAAGGCAGAATGTAGAGGAAATGTCAAAGATTCGTTTGAAAAGGAAAATATTAGGTGACTAAACAAGAACTAATTGATTTTGAAAATCGTATTGCTGACCAATTTAATAATGGAAAAATACGATCACCGGTTCATCTCTATTATGGTAATGAAGATGAACTAATTAATGTATTTAAAGATGTTCGCCAACAAGATTGGGTATTTTGTTCTTGGCGTTCACACTATCAATGCTTACTAAAAGGTGTGCCTGCTGATGAAATAGAAAAAGAAATTTTAGAAGGTCGTTCTATCTCACTTTGTTTTCCAGAATATAAAATATATTCTTCTGCTATTGTGGGTGGAGTTTTGCCAATTGCAGTAGGTACAGCTATGTCAATTAAAAAAAGTAATGGTGATTCTAAAGTTTATTGTTTTTTAGGTGATATGACTTCAGAAACAGGAATTGCATATGAATCAATGAAGTATGCAATTCAATATAATTTACCTATTAAATTTATTATTGAAGATAATGGTAAATCAGTTTGTACAGATACAAGAGAAGTATGGAATGATAAAGAATTGTCTTATGAAAATTATAATACCGATATGATTTACTATTACAAATACGAAACCAAATATCCACATGCTGGTGCTGGAGTGAGGGTACAATTTTGAAATACTTTGATGAATTAAAACGGTCAATGGAATATTTGGCTAACGATGATAGAACTGTTTTTCTTGGCCAAGCGGTTGCTGTACCAGGCACAGGAATGTCTAACACACTAAAAGATGTATCGAAAGATAAACTTATTGAATTGCCTGTTGCAGAAGAAATGCAAATGGGTATGTCATTAGGTATGGCATTACATGGTCGTATTCCAATTTCAATTTATCCACGATGGAACTTTTTACTATGTGCTGTTAGTCAATTAGTAAATCATGTGGATAAACTTTCCTTAATGTCTAAGTATAAGGCCAATGTGATTATTCGTACCAGTATTGGTTCAGAAAGACCTTTACACCCACAATGTCAACATGTGGGAGATTTTACTGAAGCATTTAAATCGATGTGTAAAACGGTTGAAGTTATCCGTTTAGATGAACCCTTTCAAATTTTTCCTGCTTATGTAAAAGCATTGTTGCGTGATGATAATCGTTCAACAATTCTTGTAGAGTGGGGTGACTATTACAATGAAAAATGATTATTACAAAAACTCCTTATAGACTTTCTTTGTTTGGTGGCGGCACCGATTACCCTGCTTGGTTTTCAAAACATCCAAGTAAATGTATATCTGCTGCAATGGCACATTACTGTTATGTTCATATAAAAGAATTGCCGCCATTTTTTGACCATACCATTCGTTTAACTTATTCAAAAATAGAAAATGTTAATTCAATAGAAGATATTGATCACCCAGCTATACGTGCTTGTTTGCAATACACCAATATAACAGAAAACATTTCTATTAGCCATGAAGGTGATTTACCTGCAAGGTCTGGTATTGGTTCATCATCAACCTTTACAGTAGGTTTGTTAAATGCAATCTATCGTTTAAAGAAATATAATTTAACACAGAAAGAATTAGCAGAAAGAGCCATTGAAGTTGAACAAGATATTATTGGCGAAAATGTTGGCATACAAGATCAAATTATGTCTGCACTTGGCGGTATTCAAGTTATTTCTATGTCGAGTGAAGGTTGGGATGCCAAATCATTTAAAATGAATTTAGATTATAAAACATATCTAGAATCACACATCATGCTTGGTTTTTCTGGTGTTTCTCGACACTCAGAAATTCAAGCAAAGAAAAAGGTAGATAATATCAAAGAAGGCAAAACAGATAGTCTTTTATTAGAAACGGTAAACTTAGCAAACGAAGCTATCGATATGCTTGCCAAAGAAAAAGAAATGTTTATAATAGGTGAGTTGATGCACAAAGCTTGGGAAATTAAACGAGGTCTAGCAGATGGTGTTACTGAACCATGGATAGATGACATATATTATACAGCCATTGAAAGTGGTGCTTATGGTGGTAAACTAATGGGTGCAGGCGGCGGCGGTTTCTTTATGTTTCTTGTGCCGCCAGATCAACAAAAAGAATTCAAGTTAAAGATGGAACAAATAAAGGTATGGGTGCCATTTAAGTTCGATAATCATGGTACTCAAGTTATATTAAACAATTCGTGAGGTTAAAATGAAATTTCCTTTGATGAGAAATAATGTTACAAGACAAGATTTAGATGCCATGATTGAGCATCTAAAACAAGATGACCCTATTCTAACTAACGGTCCAAAATGCCGAGAGTTTGAAGAAGCTTGGTCGAAATGGTTAGGCGTAAAGTATTCCGTATTTGTAAACTCTGGCGCATCTGCCAATTTATTATCAATGACCATGTTGAAGATAAAATATCCACAAGGCGGTGAAGTAATTGTTCCACCTTTAACATGGATATCTGATGTTGCCTCTGTGATTCAATGTGGATTTACACCAGTATTCGTTGATGTGGATATGGACACTTTAGGTATGAATCCTGATTCTATCATTCGTGCAATTACTCCAAATACCCGTGCTGTATTTTTATCACATATTCAAGGGTTTAATGCATTAACTGATGATCTCATATCAACTCTAGCTAGAAACAACATTCCATTGATTGAAGATGTTTGCGAGTCGCATGGCGCAAGACACGGAGAGAAGCTTTGCGGCAGTATTGGATGGATGTCCAATTTCTCTTTCTATTACGCACACCATATGACAACGATTGAAGGCGGTATGGTTTGTACCAACGATGAAGAAGTTTACAATACAATTCGCATGCTTCGTTCACATGGTATGGTCAGAGAATGTGGTAATGAAAAAATGAAACTGGCTTACAAGATACAATACCCACAGTTGAATCCTGATTTTATCTTTGCTTACCCAGCATACAATATGCGTAACACCGATTTAGGCGGTATACTTGGTCTTTCACAGTTGCCAAAATTAAATGAAAATGTTAAACTACGGAATAGAAATCACGAAAGGTTTTTATCTAAGTTAAGCCCAAAGAAATTTTTTACTGGCTTTAAATTAATAGGCTCTAGTAACTATGCTTTCAATCTAATACTCAATGATAAAGACCAAGATTTCGCAAATAGAATTATGACGAGAATGAAAGAAGAAGGCATTGAATTTCGCCGTGGAAGTGCAGGTGGTGGTAATCAAACAAGACAACCATACCTTAAAAATATTGTGCCAGAAAACTATCATTTGAATTTTCCAAATACTGAACATATTCATTTTTATGGATTTTATATTGGTAATTTCCCATCAATGCAATTAGATGAAATTGATTTTATTACCAAAACATTAAACGAGGCTTAATATGGCAAATATATTAGTTACAGGTGGTGCAGGTTATATTGGGTCGATGTTATCACAAGACCTATTAGGTTTAGGTCATAATGTTACTGTGTTAGATAATTTTATGTACCAACAATCATCACTTGGCCAATTATGCTATCACCCAAATTTTAGGATTTATCGTGGTGATGTAAGAGTAGAAGCAGACCTATTGCCAATTCTAAAACAAGCTGATATAATTATACCTCTTGCAGCTTATGTTGGTGCACCTTTATGTGATAGAGATCCAATTGGAGCATCTTCTACAAACAGAGATGCTATTTTTATGATGATGAAGTACCTGTCACAAGAACAAATTGTTTTGATGCCTACTACCAATAGTGCTTATGGTACAGGTGATTATTGTGATGAAAATTCACCATTGAATCCTATTTCTAGATATGCTAAAGATAAAGTAGAAGTAGAAAAGGTTTTGATGGAACATCCAAATGCCACAAGTTTTAGGCTTGCAACTGTATTTGGTATGTCACCAAGAATGAGAATTGATTTGTTGGTAAATGATATGACTTACCGTGCTGTCAATGATGGTTTCGTTGTGTTATTTGAATCACACTTTAAACGAAATTATATTCATGTATTAGATGTATGCCAAGCATTTACAATGGCATTAGAAAATAAGAATATGAGAGGCCAAATTTATAATATAGGCCTTTCATCTGCCAATGTATCAAAGCGTGAACTGTGTGATACGATTAAAAAATATGTACCACGATTTGAAATTGTTGAAGCAGAAATTGGTAAAGATAAAGACCAAAGAAACTACATGGTCTCCAATGAAAAGATTGAAAAGGAAGGATTTAAACCTAACTTTGATTTAGATATGGGTATTCAAGAGTTACTTAAAGGATATGCCATGCTAAAGAATACCAAATATGGAAATGTTTGAATATAACCGCTTGCTTTTAGATAAGGCTTGTGATATAATTACCAAACACTTAACGCCAGACCTTTTACCTAAGAAGTGGGTGGAAAGAAACTCTACAAATCCTATGTTTGGTCATTGTCATACCGCTTCTGCTTGTTTACAGAAATTGTTTGGTAGTAAGAACATTAAGTTATACCGTGGTTTGGATGATGAAGGTATCTGGCATTGGTGGGCAGTTACTAAAGAAGGAGAAAGAATTGACATTACAGCGGATCAGTATCACTCAACAGGAAGAACACCACCTTATAATAAAGGGGAGAAAGCTTCAATGTTAGGATTTGATTATAGAAAGAGAGTGTTTAAGCTCCTGGATATAGTTAGTAATAAATTACTTGCAACCGGAACACCACCATTATTACATATGTCAAGCGTAAAAAGAGGCGAAGATGACAAAAGCAACTAAACATTATGTGAACAATGCCGATTTTCTATCAGCATTGATTGAATACAAGAAGGCTTGTGATGAGGCCAAAAAGAAAAACAAGCCAGATCCACAAATACCAAATTATATTGGTGAGTGTTTTCTAAAGATTGCTGACCACCTGTCACGCAAACCCAACTTCATATCATATTCTTTCCGAGATGAGATGATTGCAGATGGTATTGAAAACTGCCTTATGTATTTTCGTAACTTTGATCCTGACAAATCAAAGAACCCATTTGCTTACTTTACACAGATCATCTACTACGCATTTCTTCGCCGTATTATGAAAGAAAAGAAACAACTGTATGTCAAATATAAGGCAACAGAACAGTTTGGTATATTAGATGAGTTTGAAATGATGGAAGATGAGAACGGAAATATGAGGCAGTTTGAACTTTATGAAAACATCTCCGAATTCATCTACAATTTTGAAGAAAATAAACGCAAGAAGAAAGAAGGCAAGACTAAAGGTTTAGAAAAATTTATTGAAGAAGATTTGCCTTGAAACGCTTGATTATTTTGTTTATTTGTGTTACAATGACCGCTTGTGTACCTTTAATCTATTATGTGCATAAGAATTGCAGTAAAGAAAACCCATGTGATATGTCAGATATTAAAGCTTTGGAGTGGTAAATGGATGCAGAAAAAATAAAAAATCATATCAAACATTTACAGCAAGAACATGATGAATTGGATGTTCAATTAGCTGAACAAATAAAACATTATGGTGAAGATAGATTAGTTACCATGATTAAGAAAAGAAAACTTAGGCTTAAAGACGAAATACAAAGTTTAAAGGTAAAAATAAATGAGTGATTTAAATTTAAATTGGGTCAAACAAAATTTTGATGAGAACAATTTTGTTTTCTTTGATGTTGGTTGTATGAATATGGATGATTCCATAAAAGTTAGACAAGAAATTCCAAGGGCTAAAATCTATGCCTTTGAATGTTCGAATGAATGGTATGAAAACAATTCTAAACGAGCATTTGATAATGGCATCCATTATTTTCATGCTGCTGTTTGTCATGTTGATGGAACAATACCATTTAATCCATCACTAACACAAAACGGCCACCATCATCCAGATTCTGGCAGTATCTTTACAGTAAATCCACAAGACAATCATGGTAAAATTTATGGTGAACCATATGATGCTAAAGCAATTCGTTTAGAAACATTTTGCAAAAGGTTTAATGTCATACCTGACTTTGTTCACATCGATGTTGAAGGTGCTGAATTAAAAGTATTTCAAAATGTTGGTGATTGTAAACCTAAATGTGTTTGGGCTGAAGTGGTAACATTTGAACATTATTTAACAGGCACCAATCGTGGTGAATTTGACCAGCTAATGAAAGATATAGGTTACAACAAAATTTTTGATGGTGCTCGTGATTCTTTATATTGTTTGTCCGATTATAAAGTAACTAATTATTGATATGAAAATTTGTATTCTTGGCGATACACACTTCGGTGCTCGAGGTGATTCATTAGACTTCCACAAATACTTTGAGCGCTTCTATGATGAAGTGTTTTTTCCATACCTAGTAGAAAATAATATCAATGTTATTTTTCAGATGGGTGATTTATTTGATAGACGAAAGTTTATTAATTTCAACTCACTCTATCTATGCCGTAAATATTTCTTTGATAAGTGCAAAGAATTAGGCATTAAAGTTCACACACTTCTTGGCAATCACGATGTAGCTTTCAAAAATACATTAGAAGTAAATTCAACAGGTCTATTATTGAATGAATACTCCAATGTCCAATACTATGATGAATTTACCACAATAGAGTTTGATGGTGTTCAAGTTGATGTTGTACCTTGGATGTGTGATGAGAACGCCGAGCATATTCTAAAGGCGATGAAAGATTCTAGCTCACAGATTGCTTTTGGGCATTTTGAGATTCGTGGTTTTGAAATGGATCGTGGCAATGTTTCAGAAGTAGGGATTGACAAAGACCTATTAAAGAGTTATGATATTGTTTTGTCTGGCCATTTTCATCATAAATCGTCAGACCATAACATTGTATATGTGGGCACACCATATGAAATGACATGGGCCGATTACAATGACCCAAAAGGTTTTCATATCTTTGATACATCAACTAGGCAGTTGGAATTTGTTCGCAACCCATTTACGATGTTTAACAAAGTGGTGTATGACGATACTGCTTATGACTTTGATTGGTGGAAAACATATGAGTTTGATGCTCTAAAAGATACCTATGTAAAAGTTGTGGTGTTGAACAAACAGAATCCATTTTTGTTTGACCATGTAGTAGATAACCTTTACAAGGTTGGTATTGCTGATTTATCCATTGTAGAAGATTTTAGTGATACGATAGTTGATAATGACCAAGAAATCATTGATCAGGCTGAAGATACGATGACAATTCTTTCTAAGTATATTGATAACTTGGAATTGGATGTTGAACCCGATAAATTAAAAACTCTTATGCGAGAGTTATATGTTGAGGCATTGAATACAGAAGTAGCTGAATGATTATATTTCGTAATGTTAAGTGGAAAAACCTGTTAAGCACAGGTAATTATTTTACAGAGATTAAACTAGACAGTACACCAAACACTCTTGTTGTTGGTGAAAATGGTTCTGGTAAAAGCACAATGCTCGATGCGTTGTGTTTTGCTTTGTTTGGTAAACCATTCCGTTCAATCAATAAACCACAACTGGTCAACTCAATCAATGGTAAAGATTGTGTAGTTGAGGTTTCACTCGACACCAACAACAAGAACTATCGCATTGTTCGTGGCATCAAACCAAATGTGTTTGAAATTTATTGCAACGGTGAACTCATTAATCAAGAAGCTGCAAGTAGAGATTACCAAGAGTTACTTGAGAAATACATTCTTAAATTAAATTATAAATCATTTACACAGATTGTAATTCTTGGTAGTGCTTCGTTTACTCCGTTCATGCAGTTGTCGGCATCAGACCGCCGTGCTATCATTGAAGATTTATTAGACATTCAAATCTTTTCTACAATGAATGGATTGGTTAGAGATAAAATATCAAACAATAAAGACCTAATCTCAGAAAAGAAACATGAGATTGATTTAGCATCACAGAAGCACGATATGCAGAAAAAGCATATTGAAGAATTGAAACAGAATAATGATGATAAGGTAAAAGAATATGATGATGAGATTCAATTGCATAATGATACCGTATCCACCTTACTCGCAAATGTTGGGACCCTCAGCGCCGAAACGGAAGAACTTCAATTTGTGGTTGCAAATAAGATTGAAACAGAGGCTAAGGTCAAGAAGATTACAAAACTTGAATCTCAAATTGAAAGCAACTTATCCAAATTTCGCAAAGATATTAGTTTCTTCCAATCACATGATGATTGTCCAACATGTAGGCAAGCCATTGCCAGTTCTTTTAAAGAAGAAGAGCTTAAAACCCTCGACACCAAAGTTGGTGAGTGTGAACACGGTCTATCACAGTTAGAAACCAAACTAAATGAAGAACAAGAAAAACTGAATGACATTAATGAGAAACAAAAACTCATTAACAAAAAACAGGTTGAGATTGCTACTTACAATACAACAATTACCGAAACAAACAAAATGATTGCTCGCTTGCGTAAGTTGGTAGATGAGTTAAAGGATTCTAAAGTAGTGACAGACTTAGAAGAGCAGCAATTAAAATTACTAAAGGACTCATTGACAGAGTTGCAAGCTGCATTAAAAGAACTGATAGAAGAAAAAACATATTATGAAGTGGCAAGTAATCTGTTAAAAGATACTGGCATCAAAACAAAAATTGTAAGGCAGTATCTACCAGTCATCAACAAACTGGTCAATAAGTATTTAGCATCACTAGATTTCTTTGTAAACTTTAACTTAGATGAATCATTTAAAGAAACAATTAAATCTAGGCATCGTGACGAGTTTACTTACAATAACTTTAGTGAAGGTGAGAAACAACGAATTGATATGGCATTGATGTTAACTTGGCGTGCTGTTGCTAAGTTAAAGAACTCATCAAATACTAATCTGTTGATACTTGATGAAACATTTGATTCTAGCCTCGATACAAATGGCACAGAAGAATTGATGAAGATACTACAAATGTTAGAAGGTGTAAACCTGTTTGTTATCTCACATAAAGGAGATATATTACAGGACAAATTTATGAATGTAATACGATTCGATAAAGAGAAAAATTTTTCGAGGATTGTAAAATGACAAAAGATCAAATACGAATTACAGATGGTCACGAAAGAACCATAGATATTTTACCATGTAATGATGGCACATATCAAATAATTATGTTCGAAGCCTCTAGTGATTATCACCAAAATGCTTGGTTTAAAACATTAGAAGAAGCTGAACGATTTGCAGAAAGGTGGGTGTTTAAAAAATGAATGATATTTTAAAAATTGATACTGGTTTAGGCATAGTAGAAGAACCTATAAACAGATTACCTTTATATGAAGGTGATCATCCGATGTTAGCTGCTGAAATGCCTGAGTATAAAGGTTCTCTACCAAATCCACATATGTCAAACTTGATTAAGCGGTTACAATTAACCAGAAAACTTTATGGTGGTATTGGATTATCTGCTAATCAATGCGGTGTATATGAAAGGGTGTTTGTAATTGGTACTGATGATTTCCAAATGGCTTGTATTAACCCAAAAGTAATATCGGTTTTGGATGATGTTGTTAAAATAGATGAAGGTTGCCTCTCCTACCCTGGTTTATATCTTAAAATAGCAAGACCAGAATCAGTTGTTGTTGAATATACCGATGAAAATGGGGAATTACAACAAACAACATTAAAGGGAATAACTGCTCGGTGTTTTGTCCATGAATTAGAACACATGAATGGTAAAAAATTTACTGACAATGTAGGACCAGTCGCACTACAAGTCGCTAAACGAAAACAAAATAAGATAGTTAAAAAAGCAATTCGCAACCATAAAAAGACAGGCAATGGCATACAGCTTTGATCCAAAAGATGATGTAGAAACCCAATGGCAAAAATGGCAAGAACAAACGCCAATTCAACCATTGTCTTTCACCGAAGATGAACTGCGTGAGCAGACCATTAAAGAACTAGGTTATGTTTCACAAATGGATGTGAAAGAGTATACCTTGTTTCAGAAGTGGTGTGAGGTGCAGGAGAAATATCCATCTATCGTATCACAAACTTTATGGGGTGAAGAACGATTATTGGAAGATGAAGGCCAACGCCGTGCTATTCAGGAAATAAAAAATAACTTTTGGATACCAAATGATCCCGAAGCATACTTGGCATTAGAACCTGAACTGGTGTATGCGAATAAACAGGATGACTTACCTGAATTGTGGAATTGTATTCGTACCTTTTCTTCTACAATGAAAAACAATGCTAACATTGGTCGTAATCTAAACTTTATTGTTAAAGATAAACCAACACAGAAATACCTTGGTGTTATTTGTATTTCATCTGACTTTTTAGATTTAACACCAAGAGATAACTTTATTGGTTGGAGTAGAGAAAAGAAAACACAAGGTGGTATGATTAACCATACTGCAATTGGTTCTACGATTGTGCCATTACAACCTCTTGGTTTTAATTATGTTGGTGGTAAATTGTTGGCTTTGCTTTGTTTAGCCACACCCATACAACAATTATGGGAGAAACTATATGGTGATAAGTTGGTAAGTATCACAACAACATCACTTTATGGTAAAACAAAAGCTGGTGGTTTATCTCAATATGATAATCTGGATTTCTGGCAGCCAATGGGCTTTACCTCAGGTTCAGTATCGTTTGAACCATTACAAGAAACTCGGTATATGATTCGTGAGTGGTTGAAAGTGAATCATACACGGAAGTATTTTGAATGGTATGTTGCAAAGAAACCAAGTGGTCAACCTCATAAGCGTGACCACAAAAATCGTTCATTGTCTTTTGCTTATGCTAAGTTAAGTGTGCCAAAAGATTTGATTCGTTCTGAACATGCAAGAGGCATTTACTTTGCGCCTCTGTATGATAAGACTTGTGAATTTCTCCGAGGCGATAATGATGGCAAAGATATGAAAAAGTTGTTTAATACTGATGTAGAAAGCCTAAGTAATATATGGAAAGAGAAGCACGCCAAACCAAGAATCAAGCAGTTGGTTAAAAAAGGCAGAGTTTCTTCTGACACTCTTTTCTATGATGACCTTACCGTGTTATCATGGGAAGAAACAAAGGCTAAATATCTGCCTCAAGTGGGTCGATAAGTAGCGTATAATATCCTTTCATGCGGTGAGTCCGAGAACAGCCTACCCCCGTAGGCAGACAGGTTTAACTCCTGTTAACCGCTCCATTCAATGTAAGTAAGTGTTCACTAACATAGACCAGGTCTACGCCATATAGTGTTGTTTTTATACAACAAAGTGGTTGACAGGCAGGCCGGGTAATGTTATAATGGTTAAATAATAATGAATGAGGGTATTATGTCTTTTACTGCCGAACAAAAATCCCAATTAGCGAAATTACTGGCAACCGAGAATCTTTCGGTTCAGCACCAGAAAATCAACACCGCTAAATTTGATACCAAGAATCGTATTCTCTATTTGCCTATCTGGCAAAACATGACAGGTATTATCTATGACCTGTTGGTTGGCCATGAAGTTGGTCATGCTCTCTATACTCCTGCCGAAGGTTGGCACGATGCGGTGATGGACAATGACAAGAACAAAAATTACAAAAACTTTTTGAATGTCATTGAAGATGCTCGTATCGAAAAGAAAGTTAAACGCAAATATCCTGGTTTAAATTCTTCTTTCCGTCAAGCATACCAAGAATTAAATATCCGTGATTTCTTTGGTATTAAAGGTCGTGAGGTAAACGAAATGCCATTTATTGACCGACTGAATCTATTCAGCAAATCACAATGGTCTTCCACATGGATTCAATTCTCTGCTAAAGAAGAATTATTGGTGAAAGAAGTTCAGGCTGCAGAAACCTGGGACGATGTTGTTCGTATCACTAACAAGGTGTATGAGTATTCAAAAGAAGAACAACATGAAATGGCATTACAGTATTATGATGACATGATGGCGAATATGGCCGATGAAAGCGATGATGACGGCTATGATATGTCTGATTATGATTCTGACTATGGTGATGACGGTGAAGATGATGAAGATGGTAAAGGTGAAGGCAATTCTCCAAGTGATGAGTTTGAAGAAGGCGATACTAAATCTAAACGCAGTCAAGCTGGTGGTGAAGAACCAGGTGACGATGAATTAGAGAATGGTAATAGCATTAACCACGATAAAGAATCTCATCCTGGTGATGTTGACCAATTTGACCCTACTTGTGAAACGGATCAAAACTATCGCCGTAACGAAGTGCAATTGCTTGATGATAAGTGCAAAGAGTTTTTGTATGTGGATATTCCTAAGCCAAACATGAACAATATCATTACACCTGCGAAGCGAGTTCAGGAGTTGATGACAAAAGAATATGCCAAGTTCGTTAAAGAGAAATACCTTAAACCAGAAAAAGCAATGGAGTTGGTCAATGAATTCAAACGCCGTAATGAGCGGTACATTGGTCTACTTGCGAAAGAATTTGAAATGCGTAAGGCTGCCAAAGCATTTAGTAAATCTAAACTGTCTGACACAGGCGATATTGACATTAACAAATTATCATCGTACAAATTTGATGACAACATTTTCCGTAAAGTAATGATGACACCCAAAGGCAAATCGCATGGCCTGGTATTGTTACTTGACCGTTCAGGTTCAATGTCAAAGAATATGTCTGGTTCTATTGAGCAGATTTTGGTATTGTCGATGTTCTGCCGCAAAGTGAACATTCCGTTTGTTGTTTATGGTTTTACTGAATCAGGTGCCGTTCGTGCTATGGATTTAGGTTTTAATTGTGAATACGGAAATCAAGAATATAATATCTTTAAGCATGAATACGCTAACTATAAAGGAGATAGTAAATATAATTCGTTCACTAAAAACTTTGGTGAAATGGAGTTTGGTAATGTTCATTTGCGTGAATATCTAAATTCTAAAATGTCTGGTTCTGAGTTTACGGCTGCATTAAAGAATATGTGTTTGCTTATGGATTCATACAAAGAAATAAACTATCGGCGTTCGCCTAGACCAGAATCTGAGCAACTCAACAATACACCAATGTCACAGGCGATTATTGCTACGGCTGAGATTATGAAAACCTTTAAGAAGGTTAACAATCTGGACATTTGTAGTTTGGTTGTAATCCATGACGGTGATGCTGATAGTACCAATAGTTATTGGATTGAAAAAGAAGTTTTGAATAGTGATACTGGTTTAATGGAGAAAATTAAAAAACAAGAAGCTTATTGGACTGGTGAAAAAGTTATTATGATGCGTGACCGTCAAAACAAATTTGAAATGAAACTTTCTAGTTATAACGAAGATATTCCTAAAAATCTATTGATGTGGTTTCAAAAAGTAACTGGTGCTCGTGTGTTTGGTTTCTTTATTGTACCTACCCGTGAAACCAAATGGATTCTAACTAACAGGTATCTTTACAATGGAAATAAAGACTACTGGCAATTAAGTCAAGATATTGGTCGTGAAGCTGCTGATGATATGCGTAAGCAGGCCGTCAAACAGTTTAAGAGTGAAAAGTATCTTGCTTGTAAACTACCTGGTTATGAGAATTTCTTTTTCATTTCAGGTGGCGAAGAACTTACCACCAACGATGATGATGGTATTGAAGTAGAAGGCAAATTCTCTGCTCGTAAATTGGCAACTGCCTTTGCCAAATACAATAAGAAACGGGCAGTAAATCGTGTGTTAGTATCTCGGTTCATCCAAGGTATTGCCGCATAACTTGTGGTTTATTTGATATAATTATTTTTCTTTGATAGGAGTTTTACATTATGATTAGTCGTGCCGAACAAAAACAAAAGTTTATTGATGCCTTGATTGCTACTGGCAAACAAACAATCACTAAATCAGAAATCAAAGCGATTGCGACCAAGATTGGTCTTAAATCAACCCAATTCTTCACTAAAGAAGATTCTAACCGTGTTGGTCGTGGTCAGTATCGTGTACCAGGTTCCAATATTGATATGCAACCTGCTCTACAAGCACAAGTGATTCCTATGGCTAAACAAGTAGAAAAATCAAACCACAAAATCAGTAATGTGACTACCGACCTAGATGTAACGAATCTAGTTCCTGTTGCTTACAAAAACTATGTACCGTTTGGTAACTTTGATGATGTATTGTCAATCGTTCAATCGATGCGGTTCTTTCCTGTATTCATCTCTGGTCATTCTGGTAACGGTAAGACCATGTCAATTGAACAAGCCTGTGCTAAGGCAAAACGCAAGTTCATTTGCGTATCAATGACACCTGAAACCGATGAGAGTGACCTTCTTGGTAACTATGTGTTGATTGATGGTAATATGGAATGGCGTGATGGTCCTGTAACTACTGCCGCTCGTCAAGGTGCCGTTCTGTGTATCGATGAGATTGATTACGGTGCTCAGAATCTTTCCAGTTTGCAGCGTGTATTAGAAGGCAAACCGTTTATGTTGAAAAAGAAAGGTGAATTAATTTCACCTGCACCTGGTTTCACCGTGTTTGCTACTGCGAATACAAAAGGTAAAGGTTCAGATGATGGTCGTTATATGTTCACCAATGTTTTGAACGAAGCATTTCTCGAGCGTTTTCGTACCACAATGGAACAAGAATTTCCGCCAGTAAAAACTGAGTGTAAGATTATTCAAAAGGAACTTACTTCTGCTGGCAAATCTGATGAAGATTTCGCTGAGAAACTGGTTACATGGGCTGATGTGATTCGTAAAACATTCGCCGATGGTGGTTGCGATGAAGTGATTTCTACTCGCCGTTTAGTACATATCGTTGAAACATACGGCATCTTTGGTGATAAAATGAAGGCAATTACTTTGTGTTTGAATCGCTTTGATGATGACACTAAAGCATCCTTTGTTGACCTGTATACCAAAGTTGATGCAGGTGCTTCTGCCGATGAGATTTTGGCACCTCAGCCTGAACCTGTAGTAGAAGAAGTTAAGGTTGAAGGTACTGATGCATCACAACCTTTCTAATAAGTTTGTAGTTCGGCACTTGGGCCTGTGGCAACACAGGCCCCTTTTTACACATTTGCCTATAAAAGTGTTGACTTACTTACTTAGAAATGTTATAATTATATTATCGAATTTGAGAGAACGGTCTCCTCTCAAATGTTTACCTTGTTGAGACCAATTTATGGAGTTATTTGTAATGAAATCAGCTAAAGCTAAAGTTCTCGCCTATCTTTCGAAAGACAGCGACTACAACACCCTCACCGTTGCTAAGATGCAGTCTGTTTTTGGTATTGCAAATCCTTCCGCAACCATCAATGAGTTGCGTAACGAAGGTCATGCAATTTACCTGAACACTCGCATCAATGCGAATGGCGACAAAGTTTCTTTCTATCGCCTTGGTCAGCCGACCAAACGCCTCGTAGCAGCAGGAATTGCTGCTCTGCGTGCTCAGGGAGAGCGTGCTTTTGCCTAAAATAGTTTAGGAAAAGCGTAGAGGAAGTAATACATATAGGTGTTACTTCCTCTTTTTCGTTTATGGAGTTGTCATGGAAATTCAAGCAAAAATTGAAGATTTAAAAAAGAATAGAATATTTATTGCCACACCAATGTATGGTGGTATGGCTCACGGCCTCTATATCAAATCATGTCTAGATCTACAAACAAGTTTAGGCCAGTATGGTATCGAAACCAAATTTTCTTTTCTTTTTAACGAATCTCTTATCACAAGAGCACGAAATTATTTGGTAGATGAATTTCTCCGCTCAGAAAATTTTACTCATCTACTTTTCATTGATAGTGACATTCACTTTAATCCTCAAGATGTCTTGGCCATGTTGGCATTGGATAAAGATGTGATTGGCGGTCCTTATCCTAAAAAATCTATTAATTGGGGTAACGTAGCTCTAGCTGCAAGAAAACATCCAGATATGGATCCAAGAGAGCTAGAAAATTTGGTTGGTGAATATGTGTTTAATGTTGTAAAAGGAACTTCTTCTTTTCAAGTGACTGAACCATTAGAAGTTTTGGAAATTGGTACAGGCTATATGATGGTCAAACGACATGTATTTGATAAGATGAAAAATGCTTATCCAATGATTCATTATAAACCAGATCATGTTGGTCAAGCTCACTTTGATGGTTCAAGATACATTCATGCATATTTTGATACTGTAATTGACAGTAAAGATTCGATTACTGGTGGTGGTTCTGATCGTTATCTAAGTGAAGATTATATGTTCTGTCAAATGTGGCGTAAAATTGGCGGTCAAGTATATTTGTGTCCTTGGGTTAAAACTCAGCACATTGGTACATATGCTTTTACAGGAAATATGCCTTCAGTTGCACAATTTACAGGCAAACTGTAATGAAAAATAAAGATGTAGTCAAAGCTTCACAAACGGCTACAACAGGTGGCCGTAAATTTGATGGCGGTAAATTACAATATGGTTTATTACCACCTGCGGCGCTCAAAGCAACGGTGGAAATTTTAACATTTGGCGCAGAGAAGTATGAACCTGACAATTGGAAGTATGTGCCAGATTCTAAACGCCGTTACTTTGATGCTTTAAATCGCCACCTATGGGCATGGAAAGAAGGTGAACAATTAGATCCTGAATCTGGTAAACATCATTTAGCCCATGCTATGTGTTGCCTCATGTTTCTATACGAACATGATACAATATACTCTATTGATAAATCTTAATTATGAGAGGTACAAATGAAATTATCAAACGAAACCATTTCGGTTCTCAAAAACTTTGGTGCAATTAACCAAGGTATCCTTTTCAAAAAAGGTAAAACGCTAAAGACAGTATCTTCACACAAGAATATTCTTGCTGAAGTGGATATCAAAGAAGATATTCCTGCTGAGTTTGGCATCTATGACCTAAACAATTTCTTGTCGGTCATTTCTCTACACAAAGATGACCCGTCATTTGAATTCGATGACAAACAAGTTACGATTGTTGGTAACAAAGGTCGCTCTAAAATCAAGTATCGTTTCACTCCTGCAAATATGATTGTCACACCTCCAGAAAAAGCGTTGACAATGCCAGATGCAGAAATCAAATTTGATTTGACGGCTGAAGATTTTGATTGGGTCTTGCGAGCTGCTGGTGTTCTTGCTTCGCCACAGATTGCAATTGAATCAGATGGCAAAAAAGTAAGTGTTGTTACACTTGACTTGCAGAATGATTCTGCTCACACCGATGCTTTGGAAATTGCAAATGGTAATGGCAACAAATACAAAATGATTTTCAAAACAGAAAACATTACAAAGGTATTGGCAGGCACTTACGAAGTTTCTATCTCATCTAAAGGCATTTCACATTTTAAAAACAAAAACCTTCCGTTGCAATATTGGATTACAACTGAGCAAGGTTCTAAATTTGAAAAAGTAGCTTAATTAAATTATGATATATGTGAAAGGTTCTTATGGAACATTTGTTATGGACAGAGAAGTATCGGCCTCAGACGGTGGAAGATTGTATTCTTCCAGACCGTCTGAAAAAGCCGTTTCAGGAATATGTGAATCAAAAGGAGATACCGAATCTCCTATTGAGTGGTGGAGCCGGCGTAGGCAAGACCACGATAGCGAAAGCGATGTGCAACGAAATCGGTTGCGACTTCATGGTAATCAATGGTTCTGATGAAAGTGGTATTGACACATTTAGAACCAAGATTAAAAATTATGCTTCATCAATGTCACTCTCTGGTGGCCGTAAGGTCATCATCATTGACGAAGCGGATTATCTAAATCCAAACTCAACTCAACCGGCTCTCCGTAATGCGATAGAAGAATTTGCAGGTAATTGTTCTTTCATATTTACTTGTAATTACAAAAATCGCATTATAGATCCGCTTCATAGTCGTTGTGCCGTCATCGACTTTGGCCTCAAGAATGGTGAGAAGGCCAAGATGGCTGCGGCGTTCTTCAAGCGAATTCAAACAATTTTGCAAAGTGAATCCGTTGACGCAGATGACAAGGTTCTTGCTGAGTTAATCAAAAAACATTTCCCAGATTTTCGCCGTGTGCTGAATGAACTTCAGCGTTATTCTCAGTTTGGTAAAATCGATACAGGTATTCTTACACAGATTGCTGATGTATCTATTGATGAACTAACCAAATCTATTTCATCAAAAGACTTTGCTTCTATTCGTAAGTGGGTTGCAACACACGAAATTGATAGTACGGTTTTGTATCGTAAGATTTATGATTCTCTTTATGATGTAATGAAACCGCAATCAATTCCACAAGCGGTCATCATTCTCGCTGACTATCAATACAAGGCTGCGTTTGTTGCTGATCAAGAAGTGAATACGGTGGCTTGTCTGACTGAACTAATGGTATCTTGTGAGTTTGTATGAACCCATTCGATTTTGTCAAAGAGATTTTACAAGGTAAAAAACAGTTAATTGTTGACGACCTGACAGAAAAAGAATACAATTCATTCATTATTAATCGTTCTTTATCTTACCATAAAGATTGCGTTCTGTATGCAAATGAAATGAACAGACGCCATTTTCTGGATAAGAAGTTGCAAAATGACTTTTTACTAAATACCGTCAGGTCCCAAAAAAGACCATTTGCGAAGTGGGTTAAGTCTGAGAAAAGTGATGATTTAGAATGTATAAAACAAGTCTATGGTTTCTCTGATTCAAAGGCCCGTGAGGCACTCCGCTTACTAAGCAAAGACCAGATCCAACAACTAAAAGAACAAACCGATACCGGTGGATTAAGGAAGTAATATGGTTGACTTGACTCAGTTTGTTGAGGTAAGCCTTAACGAACAAGACGATTTTTTAAAGGTAAGGGAAACTCTTACTCGTATTGGTGTTTCTTCACGGAAAGAAAAAGTATTATACCAATCTTGCCATATTTTACATAAACAAGGCAAGTATTATATTGTACATTTCAAAGAATTATTTGCACTAGATGGTAAACCATCCAATATTTCAGAGAATGATATACAAAGACGGAATGCAATTGCTAATCTATTGGAAGAATGGGGTCTTGTAAAGATATTGAACCGTAGATTGATTGAAGGTAATATAGCACCTTTACACCAAATAAAGATTATTTCGTTTAAAGAAAAAGATGATTGGGATTTAATTGCCAAATACAACATTGGCAAAAAAACATCCGATTATTAAATTGTTGTATAAATAATGGTGCGGCGCCTAATGGGCCGCTATTTGATTAACTCGCTTAATAGGAGAAAACAACATGACACTCGGTCATATTTCATTTGGGCCATTGGCTCACACAACATTGGGTTTTGAGCGTTTCTTTGATGATGTAGAAAGACTTTTGAATGTAGATAATGCAACAAAAGTAACCCAATCTTTTCCACCACATAACATCATCAAGTTAAAAGACACTCACTATGTCGTTGAACTTGCTATTGCTGGATTCAGTAAAGAAGATATTGAAATTACAGCAGAAGATGGTACATTGACTATCAAAGGTGAGAAAAAAGAAAAAGATGTTGATGTGACTTATCTGCATCGTGGTATTGGCACTCGGTCATTTACAAAACAATTGACTATTGCTGACACCGTAGAAGTTAAAGGTGCAGAGTTTAAAGATGGAATTTTGCGTATTGGTTTAGAGAATGTAATTCCTGAACACAAGAAACCACGCAAGATTGAAATTGGTAATGAACTTAAAGAGTTTAAGCCGCAACTTCTACAAGAGAAGAAAGTAGCATAACTCAGCGGGGCTTTTGCCCCGCTTTACATGGAGATATTATGAACAAGCGAGATAGAAACTTTCGGTTGAGTAAATCGACCAAACGGATGATGGCAGGCAAATTCTGTGTCAATCCTAATGAGTTTAAAAAAACAATGATTGAAGCTGAAATTCTTGCTTCAATTCCAGTTAAACACGAAAAGAAAAATAAGAACGCACCTAAGGAAGAATAATGTCCTTAGTAATGTATTCGCATTTTCATAAGGATTTTCCATTCAATTGGAATTCTAAATGGATTGTTCCAACTTATGCAGGAGGTTTAGAACCTTTTTCTTGGCAATCACCTGATGAATCCAAACCATTTACGAATGTAAACAGAAGCAAAGAAGATATACACAAATTTCAATTACATTATCATGGTTGTACAGAAGATCAATTTCTCCGTGCATTAGGTCAACAAGCAACAGAATATTGGATGATGAAAAATTGTACACACGATTATGTTGGTTGTACAACTTATCGCCGTTATCTACTGTTGGATCGTAAAGCTGAAAAGAATATAGCAAAAATTCAAGTACAAGCTGATCAACAAGTTGCTAGTTTATTTGGCACAGACGAAGAAAAAGATTTAGCATTAGAATATTTACAGACAGCTGAAGTGTTGACAAATCATTCCATTGCATTACCTTATTCAGTTGAACAACAATATTTAATGTATGAACCTATAGAATATTGGAATCTTTTTAAAGATGCAATTGTGCATTTATATCCACAATATCGTCAACATATGACATGGTTTACACATAACAATATAATTAATTTTGAAACAACATATATTATGAGGCGTGATTTATTTGTTCGTTATGCAAATGAATTATTTTCTATATTGGAATATATTTGGAAAAACTGTAAAGACGTTTATCCAATAGTTCAAACAACATCTGAAATTCATCCTTGGAGATACCCAGGATTTTTAGGCGAAAGATTTTTTCCATTCTTTGTTTATGCTAATTCATTAAAACGAATACAGGTTCCTTTGGTAGTGTTACAATGAAAGAAAAATTTATCAAAGCACACTTAAAAGCCGCAGAAGTTTATGCACACCTATCTTCTGCTAAACGCTTGCAAGTTGGCTGTGTAATTGTAAAAGATAATACTATCATTGGCATTGGTTATAATGGAATGCCAAGTGGTTGGGATAATAATTGTGAAGAATTGATAGAGCAACATGAAGATGGCGGCCAAATATTAAAAACTAGACCTGAAGTATTACATGCTGAAACAAATGCAATTGCTAAAGTAGCTCGGTCGACCAATTCAACCGATGGGGCTGATATGATTTGTACTCATGCGCCGTGTTTAGACTGCGCTAAACTCATTCATCAAGCAGGCATTAAAAGGTTTTATTTTCGTAGTCATTATAGAAGTGAAGAAGGTTTAAACTTTCTCAATCAATGCAAAATAGAGGTGAATCATGTCAAAGACATATGAAGCTAAAGTATTAGCACTAGATTGTTTTGGTGATGCAATTTTAGAATTGCCAGAAGAAATGGTAAAAGAATTAGATTGGAATGTTGGTGACAAATTGGATTATGAAATAGTAGGTAAATCAGTAGTTATTAAAAATTTAACAAAGGAGAGTAACAATGAAACTCGCAGGAACAAAAACCGCTGAGTGTTTGAAAGAAGCATTTGCAGGTGAATCAATGGCAAACCGCCGTTATTTGTATTTCGCAAATATGGCCGATGTAGAAGGTGCACCAGAAGTTGCGAATGTATTTCGTAATACGGCTGAAGGTGAAACAGGCCATGCTCACGGACATATGGAATATTTACTTAAAGGTGGTGCAGGTGATCCAGCAACAGGAGAGCAAGTACATTCTGTTGAAGAAGCATTGAAATCTGCCATCGAAGGTGAAACACATGAATATACCGACATGTATCCTGGTATGGCTAAAACTGCTCGTGATGAGGGCTTTGATGAGATTGCAGATTGGTTTGAAACTCTTGCTAAAGCTGAGCGTTCACATGCAGGTAAATTCAAAAAAACTTTAGAAACTTATCAAGCAGAAAACAAATAAAATATGGCTTTCCTTGTTCACAATTTGCCACCAATACAATGCTTCGTAAAGAAGGAGTTTCTCTATGACTTTGAAAAAGGACATGGCGAATATGAACCTTGTATATGGATGACATTGAAGTGTATTAAGAATCAAGCCTTTCGTATAGAGGTGCTGTTACCAAACTACGGTGCCCTATACGATAAACTTCCACTCCATGCCTTTGTATCAAGGCAAACAGACCTCAAAAACGCAACTTTACCTTTGGATTACTTGCAAATATGGGACTGTTTGAGTTATAATGTTACTATCATTGAAAAAGATAATCTTCGGTTATTGAAGTGTAAATTCTTAGACAAAGATAGAAAGTGGCAGTTTGGTCAATATATGTTTACCGTTGACTTTTGCCAAAACGACCCTGGTTATTTGAATACAGGATTTTCTGAAACAGTAGAAGAACATAAGAGTTATAATTTTATTAAGATGGACAACGGTCAGTTCGCCGCACAGCCAAATAATAAAACATTGTTCTTTGATTCTTCTTTGACAGTACCTGAATTTAAAATGCCAGATTTTAAAATAGCAACAAAGTTGTATTCAGTAGAGCAATTTAGTAAACACTCTGCACGAAACAACAATGACTTTTTTTATGACTTTAAGGAAACAAAATGAATCTGCGTGAACTTGCTAAAAAACTTGCCATTGAACATAAAATGCCAAGAGCTGAGAAGTATGACTTGGTGCTTCGTGATTTTGATAATCAAGTTGAAGTTGTTGGTTGGGTACAAGACCCCAACTATGATATGAAGGATTTTCAAGGTAGAGAAATGCTGTTCCCTAAAAGATGGATTACAATCGGAGTTTTATCTGCGGAGATTAAAATATGAAAAACAAATTAGTTACTTTTAGAACCAATCAAACAATTCTTGCTCAAGTCGATTGCGTTGATGACAAAACAATTATTGTAAAAGCACCTGTTCAAGTTCTTCAACAGGTAATTAAAGAAGGTTTGCAATTGGGCTTTGCTCCTTTCTTGGAGTATACACTAGAATTTGATACAGGCATTAAATTTAATATGTCAGACATTTTGTGTATTACCACACCCAATGAAACACTTGAAGCTCAATACAATAAATTAATGTGGGATAAGACACCTAATTCTAGCATTGAAATTGCAGAAACAAAGCCACAGAAAGTTTCAAAGAAAACAAAAAAATGAATGAGTAAGTATTACACACACGTTCTATGCTTCGGTAACTACATTATGTACCGAGGCCTCAACAATGGTCGGAGAGTAAAACAGAAGATCGAATACTCTCCGACTTTGTATTTTCCTACGAACAAGAATACCGAATGGCGTTCTTTGCAAGGAGATGTGCTTGAGCCTAAATCGTTTGGCTCGATCAGGGAGGCTAAAGAGTTCATCAAGAGGTACGAAGAAGTTCAAAACTTTAAGATGTTTGGCAACACCAGGCTCGAGTATGCCTATATTGCCGACACTCAAAAGGGGGTCATAGATTGGGACATTAAAGACCTCGACATAGCTATCATCGACATTGAGGTGGGGTCTGAAAACGGGTTCCCGGACCCAGCGACCGCCAGCGAACCGGTGACCGCCGTAGCTGTGAAAAGACTAAATAAAAGGTTAAGCGTTTACGGATGCGGGGATTTTGACAATACCCGTGATGATGTTGACTATATTAAGTGCCAAGACGAATATACCCTTCTTAAAACCTTTCTGATGGATTGGGAAGCGAATACACCAGATATTATGTCTGGTTGGAATATTAAGTTCTTTGATATTCCCTATCTACACAATCGTATGCAGCGGATTCTTGGGCCAGATTTGACTAAGAAACTTTCGCCATGGAATAATATAGCAGAACGTGAAAAGATTATTAAAGGTAAAAAGCAGATAACATATGAGATTTTCGGCATTTCTTGTCTTGATTATATTGAGTTATACCGCTGGTATGCTCCTGCAGGTAAGTCACAGGAATCATACAAGCTTGATCATATTGCCTCAGTAGAACTTGGCACAAACAAATTAGATTATTCTGAATACGATAATCTACATCAACTCTATAAACTCAATTATCAAAAGTTTATTGAGTATAACATTAAAGACGTAGAACTTATCGTAGATTTGGAAGATAAGTTGAAGTTAATTGAATTGGCTGCAACTCTGGCCTATGATACAAAAACGAACTTTGAGGATGTATTTGCTCAAACTCGTATGTGGGATTCTTTGATTAATTGTTATCTGATGGAACAAAAGATTATTGTTCCGCCAAAAGAACGCAAAGAAAAAGATTCTGCATTTGAAGGTGCATATGTAAAAGAACCACAAGTTGGCAAGCACGATTGGGTTGCATCGTTTGACTTGAACTCGCTTTATCCACACTTATTGATTCAGTATAACATTTCACCAGAAACTATTATTGAACCTCACGAATACACACTTGAAATGCGGCGTATCATCTCTGATGGTGTAAGTGTTGATAAGATGCTTGATAAGAAAGTTGATACAAGCAAACTAGATGGTGTTACATTGACACCAAACGGCCAATATTTCACTACAAAGAAAAAAGGTTTTCTTCCTACAATGATGGAAGAAATGTATGAGGATCGTAAGAAGTTTAAGAAGTTAATGATTAAGGCACAACAAGATTATCAAGTTGAAACTGACGCTAAAAAGAAAGCAGAATTAGATAAACTAATTGCTCGTTATAATAATCTACAACTTGCAAAGAAGGTTTCACTAAACTCCGCTTACGGTGCTCTAGGCTCACAGTATTTTCGTTTCTATGATTTGCGTCAGGCATTGGCAGTTACACAAGCAGGCCAATTAAGTATTCGTTGGATTGAGAAAAAACTCAATCAGTTTATGAACAAATTATTGAAAACGGAAAAAGATTATGTTATCGCCTCAGATACAGATTCGATTTACCTACGTCTTGGTGAACTCGTTGATAAAGTGTATAAAGAAAAGACGGACACTAATTCAATCATCACCTTCATGGACAAGGTCTGTGAAGATAAAATACAACCGTTTATTGACGAAAGTTATCAAGAGCTTGCTGAATATGTCCACGCACATTCTCAAAAAATGATTATGAAACGTGAAGCTTTGGCAGACAAAGGTTTGTGGACTGCCAAGAAACGCTATGCGCTGAATGTGTATAACAACGAAGGTGTTGTATATAAAGAACCAAAACTCAAAGTGATGGGTTTAGAAATGGTGAAGTCATCTACACCATCTGTTATCCGTGAAAAGATGAAAAAAGTTTTAAATCTGATGATGATGGGCACCGAAGAAGATGTACATGCGTTTATCGATGATTTCAAATCACAATTTATGAAATTGCCTCCAGAAGATATTTCATCACCAAGAGGGTGTAATGGCATCGCACAATATTCTGATTCAGTAACATTGTACAAAAAAGGTACACCAATTCATGTCAAAGGCGCAATTCTTTACAATTTTCATGTAAAGCGTCTAGGACTGGAGAATAAGTATCCTATGATACAAGAAGGCGAAAAGTTAAAGTTTGCATATCTTAAAATGCCAAATCCAGTTAAAGATACGGTGATTAGTTTTCCACAACGATTGCCAAAAGAATTAGATTTACAAGAATTTATCGATTATGATATGCAGTTTGACAAAGCCTTCTTAGAACCAATCCGTGTAGTCTTAGATTGCATGGGTTGGAAAACAGAAAAACAAAATTCAATCGAGGACTTTTTCGGATGATACAAGTTATTTTTCCACTTATTACTGCTTTGGCACTTTCTGCCATTGCTGCATTTTATTCTGTGATTGGTTTAGCACAAATATTTCCTGGTTCTTTTTGGCCAATTATCATTATGGGTGCAGTATTAGAGATTGCTAAACTCGTTACTGTATCGTGGGTTTACAATAATTGGCACACAACAGCAAAGATAATGAAATATTATTTTAGTGCTGCGGTTGTTTTGTTAATGATAATCACATCAATGGGTATTTTTGGTTATCTTTCAAAAGCTCATTTAGAATCTAATGTAACTCTTGGTGCTAATTCCGTTCAATTACGAACTATTGAGGCTCAAGAAAAAATTGCTAAAGATAGATTAGATTATTTGCTTAAACAAGCATCTGATCCTGAAAAAACAAGTGCTAGAGTTGACCGTGACATTCGTGCTGCTCAAGCAGAACTAAAAAAGTTGTCACAAGAAAAATTGCCTCTGATGGCAGAAGAAAACAAATTGGCAGCAGAAATTGGTCCCATCAAATATATCGCCGAAATGTTCTATGATAAAGAAGATCCATCATTCATAGATAAAGCTGTAAGAGCGGTCATCATTACAATTATCATCGTATTTGACCCACTTGCCATTCTATTATTGATTGCAGCTCAAGAATCATACCGCAGACATATTGGTAAAGATAAATCTATTTTAGATGAAAAGCTTGACAATCAGCCTGAAAATGATGTACCATTTAAATCATACTTAGAAACAACTTCAAACGAAATTATACCTAAAGATAAAATTACACGACTTGACGGAGGTTCATTTTAACATGAGTTTATTAGATAAATTGAAAAAGAATACAACGATTAAAGATTCGTCTATTCTTGCTAAATCAAAATTCTTTAATGAAAAGGATATGATACCAACCGATGTGCCAATGATAAATGTGGCACTATCAGGTCAATTAGATGGCGGCCTTACACCAGGTCTTACCATGCTGGCAGGCCCTTCTAAACACTTTAAAACAGCGTTTGCTCTTTTGATGGCATCTTCTTATCAAAAGAAATATAAAGATGCGGTTGTTTTGTTTTATGATTCAGAGTTTGGCACACCGCAGAAATACTTTGAAACATTCAATATCGATATGGATAAAGTATTACATACGCCAATTACCGACATTGAAGAACTGAAACACGACATTATGAATCAGCTGCAAGGCCTCGACAAAGATGACAAAGTGATTATTGTCATTGATTCGATTGGTAATTTGGCCTCACGCAAAGAAGTTGAAGATTCGCTTGAAGGTAAATCTGTTGCAGATATGACCCGTGCTAAGCAAATCAAATCATTGTTTCGTATGATTACACCACATCTCACAATTAAAGATGTGCCAATGGTTGTTGTGAATCACACATACAAAGAGATTGGTATGTTTCCAAAAGATATTGTGGGTGGTGGCACAGGTTCTTATTACTCAGCTGATACCATTTGGATTCTTGGTCGCCAACAAGAGAAAACTGCTGGTGAACTTACTGGTTATAATTTCATTATCAATGTTGAAAAATCTCGCTATGTGCGTGAGAAGTCCAAAATTCCTGTCACAGTATCTTTTGATGGCGGCATTCAAAGGTATTCAGGTCTATTAGAAATTGCATTAGAAGGTAATTTTGTTCAGAAACCATCAGCGGGTTGGTATGCAAAAGTTGACCAAAAGACCGGAGAACTTGGTGCTAAATTGCGTGAATCGGACACCAACACTAAAGAATTTTGGAAAGATATTTTAAACGATAAGAAGTTTAAAGAGTTTATTAAACAAAAATACTCCATTTCTTTTGGATCTATCATACAGGAAGAACAAGATGAAATTACGGCCTGAGAAAAAATGGCCTGTTGAAGGCGAAGATTATGGATTCGTTGATATGGATGGTGTTGATAAAGTAACATCTATTCGCATATTAAAAGGAAAATTTGAAGGAGTAGTTTATCATTATGGTACAATTGAAGTTGTAGAAGAAGATCCTCCAAGAATTAAGTTTGATTATTTTTTGGATGATGGAGGTAAATTTGAATTTAAAGACTTGCAATCAAACAAAAAGTTTGATACAATGATGGGTGACATATTAGTGTCTATTTTTGATAATAACATTCTGAAAAAGAAAGAATTAGATGACGAGGCTGGAACAGACGATACTGAAGAACTTAATTTACAATGAGGCATTTACACGCAAAGTAATTCCCTTTATTCGTTCTGATTATTTTAGTGATGATGCGGAGCGAATTGTTTTTAAAGAAGTTTTTGATTTTACCAACAAATATAAAAATCTTCCATCACACGAAGCCCTTGTAATTAATCTCACCGAAAGTAAATCGCTGACAGAACCACAGGTAAAGTCAGCGATTGAACTTCTCAATTCAATCAAAGAAACCAAAGATGAAACTGTAGAACTGGCATGGATTACTGAGCAAACTGAAAAGTTTTGCCAAGATAAAGCCATCTACAATGCCATCATGGAATCTGTCCATATCTTAGATGACAAACAATCCAAAAGAAGCAAAGGAGAAATACCAAAGCTATTAAGTGATGCTCTTGGTGTTTCTTTTGACAGTAATGTTGGTCACGATTATATGCAGGACTTTGATGACCGATATGACTTTTATCACCGTGTAGAAAGCCGTGTTCGCTTTGATTTGGATATTTTCAACAAGATTACAAAAGGTGGTTTACCAGTTAAGACTTTGAATATCGCACTTGCTGGTACTGGTGTTGGTAAATCATTGTTTATGTGTCATATGGCTGGCAGTTGTTTGTCACAAGGTCATAATGTTCTGTATATTACCATGGAAATGGCAGAAGAAAAGATTGCAGAACGAATCGATGCGAACTTGCTGAATGTGGATTTCAATGAGCTACATACCATGAGTAAGAATGATTATGAACGCAAGTTTGAATCACTCAAAGTTAAAACACACGGCAAATTAATTATCAAAGAATATCCAACCGCATCGGCCTCTGCCCTTCATTTTCGTGCTTTGCTGAATGAACTTGCATTGAAGAAATCATTTAAGCCTGATATTATCTTTATTGATTATCTTAACATCTGTGCTTCTGCTCGAATCAAACCTGGCGGTAATGTGAACAGTTACACTTATATTAAATCAATTGCTGAAGAACTTCGTGGTCTGGCTGTAGAAAATAATCTACCAATTGTTTCTGCGACACAAACAACAAGAAGTGGTTTTACGAATTCTGATCCTGGTTTGGAAGATACAAGTGAATCGTTTGGTCTGCCTGCAACTGCTGACTTCATGTTTGCTTTGATTACAAATGAAGAATTAGAAAGCCTGAATCAGATACTTGTCAAACAGTTGAAAAATCGTTACTCTGATCCAAATGCCTTCAAACGATTTGTGGTTGGTGTTGATAGGTCTAAGATGCGCTTGTATGATGTAGAAGAATCAGCACAACAAGGCATTACCGATTCAGGACAAGATGAAGATAATGGCCCAATTAATACATTTGGCAATCGAGAAAATAAATTTAATCGTGATTTTGGTGGACTAAAAGTATGAATTTAAATTATGAACAGGCCTTACATTGTGCCAAGGTCTTTGAAGATTATTTTGGTGACTTCAACCGAATCGATGAATATATGCGTGAGCAAAAACTAAACTCTCTTGCTGAGATGCCTTTTACTCTGCCTGGTTGTGGACCTGAAGCAGATTTATTTGATGACTTCACAATCAATCCACAAGATATGGAGTTTGAAGTTGTTGAATTGGAATCAGCAAGATGGCAGTTGTATTTGGATATAATTTCATCACACAACAACCTTAGTAGTCCTGGTCGCAATCTTCGCCTTGCAGTAATGGAAAAGAAAACAAAGAAATGGGTTGGTTTTATTCGTATTGGTTCGCCAACAATTATGATGAAACCAAGAAACGAACTGCTTCAATGTGTAATGACCAATGAACTAGAAACAACAAAGGCTTTCAATCGTGCTGCAGGTATGGGTTTCGTAATTGTACCAGCACAACCTTTTGGTTTCAATTATCTTGGTGGAAAGTTACTTGCAGGTATCTGTTGTTCACATGAAGTAAGAGAAATGTTGGACAAAAAATATAATATGAATACTTGCTTGTTTGAAACGACCAGTTTATATGGCACCACAAAAGCCGTATCACAATATGATGGCATGAAACCTTATTTGCGTTTTGGCGGTGTAACTGAATCCAATTTTCTACCAATGATGCACGGCAAACCTTATGAAGATTTGAAAAACTATGTTGAAGGCATCGTTGGTGAATTTGTTCCTGCTGACGCATCTAGTCGCAAATTAAAAATTAGCAACACAATTATTGCTATGACCAAAGCATCATTAAAGAATCATAAGACTGATTATGACTTGTTTATGAACACTATTGAAAAGGCCAAAGGTTTGACTGAAAAAAAACGATACTACTATTCAAATTATGGCTTCTCCAACTTTAAAGATGTGGTTCTTGGAAAGACAGATAAACTTGTGCCAGACAAGGAGAACTATGATAAACACCATTTGGAAAACATCGTAGAATGGTGGAAAAAGAAGGCTTGTAGTAGATTTAGAACACTCCAAACAGAGAATCGACTGAGAACAGAGATTGAGGTGTGGACAGGTGACAAAGAGATAGATATTATAAGATAAATAGTAAATTAACTTATAGAGAGATTAATTTATGAAACCATTCAAACAATTTATTTCTGAGGATATTCAGTTTTTGAATGAATCTAATTCTGAGGGTTCTAAAATGGAATTAGTTATTGTTTCTGCGTGGAATAATACTGAACCTCCAAAACTTTCAAAAAAAACTAAAATATCACCTCAGGCTGGAAAAAACATTGTTAAGTTTTTAAAACAACAAGGTGTAACTGGAACAAAAGCTTATAAATTAAAAAGTATGGAAGTTACTGATGAATGGGCAGAATTTTGGAAACCATATAATGTAGCAGGAGGAACCAAAACACCAAAAACTGATATTGTAATAGGTAACGAAAGAATATCAATAAAAATGGGAGATGCACAATTAATGTCTGGTGGAAAAAGAGAAGCCAAAGCTACTTTTTATGCAGCGGTTAAAAACACCCCAAGTGTGCAATCAGAAAACTTAGCAAAAGAAATATATTTAAAATTGAACAAGCTTAGTGAACTAACGCTTACAAAAGAAGGAGGTACCAGAGAAGCTTTAAAAAAAGGAAATGATATTGTTCTTGAAAAAGCAAATAAAATAAACCATGAAATAAAAAATATGTTAGAAAATTTATTTAATGAAAATCAAGAATTTAAATATAATTTCGTATATGAAGCTATGAGTGGTGAAGTTAAATTTGGTGATTCTAAAGCTAAGGCTATTTGGTTACTTTCTACGGACGAAAATGGGCAAAATAATAAATTCGCTAAAATAAAAAATAAACAACTAATTAAAAAAGTTTCTGAAGTGACAAATGTAGATTGCCGATTTAAAACAATGTCCCAAAAAATTGAAAAAGTTAAAACTGGCCGATACCATTATTATGGTGTTGTTGGTTTGATAGCTAAAAAATTAAAAGAAGAATTTGATTATTATGATGGTATATTTTTAACAGAAAATATAATTACTGGAATTTTTAAAAAAATTAAAGATTTTGTTACAGATCTTTTTGAAAAAGTAATAGAATGGTTAAAAGGTGGAATAAAAAGAATTATGGAATTTTTTGAGTTTGAACCAGATATAAATTTCAATAATCAAATAAATTTTTCAAAAATATAGTATGGCACATGAATATGAAAATTCCTACTAAAGTTAATACTGATACTTCAGGCCAATCTGGTGCCGGCGCAGAAGTAACTGCACTTGCTGAATCTTTACAAGCTTATGCTTGTGCTACAAGACAGCATTATGGTAAACCTCTTGGTGATATTTCACAAGTTACAGAAAGAACAATTTCTGACGCCGACTGTGATAGAACACTAAAACAATGCATGAAAGGTTTGGATGAAAAGTGGTTTCTCAGCATTGTAAAAACATCAAATAAAATTTTTGAAGAAGTGCCTGGTGCTAAAACAGGAAAAAGATTTAAATTTTATCGTGGCGGTAGGTTCGTAGATTCCATTTATGATCAATGGAGAAAATTTAAAAAAGATAGTGGCATTAGTGGTGATGATAAATGGAATCCTGCTGATATTTGGATGGCCAAAAAAGATTTCAGATTAAAAGAAGGGTGGCCAACTCTCAGAGATTATAATCGTTACATCTATGATGAATTTGCGAAAACCAATTTAATTGGTATTTCTCTGAAAAAATTAGATCCTAAAGCAACTGAAGCACACTCTAAAATTTTTAATAATGGTAAACCACTTATAGCACAGTTTAAAGGAATAAAACTTGGCGCAAATATGTTTGATTCAAAAGATATTTACATTCAATATAAATCAGAAGGTGTAGATGGTGAAATTCAATTTCGAAATTTTTCTAGTAGACCACAACCATCTTCTTGGCAAGGTGAAATTAAAGGTAAAAGTGCAGCAGGCGGAAAAATTGGTGGTGGAGTTGTAATGTCTGGTGCTATAGAAGCTGGAGTTCCTAGAACAAAGTTAACACAACCCAATCAAGTACCAATTGAAAAACCAAAAGATTCCGATTTCAAAGAATTTGCTACGATGTTTAAATATTTGTCAAAATCTAAAGAAAGTTTAGAAGATTTAATAATGCAAGCAAAAGCTGGCCATAGAAAAGATAAAACTTGGTGGATGTCCAAATACCTTGGTATTAGTTTAGTTTATGCAGTATTACAATCTAAAAAAGAAGATGAATTCTGCAAATACATTTTTGAATATGCTTCATCTGCTACAAAAAACAGTAGTATTTTTATAAAGTATAGCTAATGAATTTTACAGAATACTTAACGGAAAGCAAAGAAGGTAAAAATGTTCACCTCGAGCATATTGAGGATGAAGTTCTAAATTTTGGCGTATCAGGTGCCAGGTCTGCCATCAACTTTCTACAAGCACTTCGCAATATGTTAGCAGGTCATGCTGATACTAAAGTAAATGTCACCACCAAATGGGATGGTGCACCTGCTATTTTTGCTGGCATTAATCCAGAAAATGGTAAGTTCTTTGTTGGCACCAAAGGCGTTTTCAATGTCAATCCAAAATTAAACTATACAGAAGATGACATTGATGAGAACCATCCAACAGAAGGTCTGAATAAAAAACTCAAAATAGCTTTGCGTTATCTACCAAAACTTGGCATCAAAGGTGTCCTGCAAGGCGATATGATGTTTACAAAAGGTGATATTGACAAGCAAGTAATCGATAATCAATCTTACATTACATTTCAACCAAATACCATTGTCTATGCGGTACCTTCTGATACTAAACTGGCTCGCTCGATGCTAGATGCTCAGGTAGGTGTGGTGTTTCATACATCATATACAGGCAAAAAGATGCAGGATATGAAGGCATCTTTTAATGTTGATATTGGTGGCCTTACGAATACCAAAGATATTTGGTTCCGTGATGCCTCATTTGTTGACATTTCTGGTTCTGCTACATTTACAGAAGAAGAAACAAAACAATTAACCACAATTCTTTCACTGGCGGGCCGCACATTTCAAAGTATGTCCTCGATGACTTTGAATCGTATTTCTTCAAACGAAACAATTAAAACTTACATTAAAACATTTAATAATGCTAAAGTTCGCCAAGGTGCAAAAATTACCAATACAAACCAGCACACACTTGAATTGATACGTTGGATTGAAGCTAAGCTAAATAAAGATATTGCTGATGTAAAGAAAGAAGAAACAAAACGAAAACGAATTGCAGCAAAAACAGAACTTATGCGGTTTTTTCGTCAAAATGCAGCGCAACTAAGATCAATTTTTGATTTACAAAATTTATTGGTGGATGCTAAACTAATGATTATTCGTAAATTAGAAACAGTTAAAACAATTGGCACATTTGTAAAAACAGATAGTGGTTTCAGAATTACTGCACCAGAAGGTTTTGTTGCAGTAGATAGATTAAAAGGTAATGCTGTTAAATTGGTTGATCGTTTAGAATTCAGTCAAGCAAACTTCAATGCAGCAAAGAATTGGGACAAATAATGACATACAACATCAATGACATTCTTAAACAATATGGTGATGATGACTTTGGTTTTACCACAGTTGACGAGGCCGAATATCAGGCAGTTATTGCCGAAAAAGATGAAACAGTTGAAGAATATAAAGCAAGGCTAGAACAAGTAGAAAAAATTATTATGCCTTTTCTTACCAATCTTTATAAAACTGCTAGTCAACCATATATTCATTGGCCAAACCGTGGACCAATCATCGAAAAACAAATGCAAAAAATATTAAAGTTGACGAGGGGTTAATGTTTAAAAGTAAGGTAGACGAAGCCGCTTATGTTGGCAATATTGGTGCGATGGAAATGTTTAAGTTTCATCAAAAGGCCAACGCAGAACAAAAGAAGAAGCTCGAACAACATATAAAGAATAAAGATACTCAAGCTGCTTGGAAACATGTGCAGTCTGTTACCAATGTGAAACTTCATAAAAGTGTGAGCGAAGAAATAAAACCTGATATATTGCCTGTTGCTGGTGCGGGCCAATGGGGAACAGACACACTTCGGCGAAATTATCAAAATGCAACACCAGGCCAAGAAATTAAACGGTTTAAGGACTATAGCAAGCATAAGTAATTAATATACAATGAGGTCGTTATGAAAGATTTGATAATTGGTGGTGCCAGTAACTACGATTGGAATGTTTTAAAGTATTGGGTTAACTCAATCAACAAATCAGGATTTCAAGGTGATAAAGTCCTGATTCTAATGAACTGCGACAAAGATACGGTAAAGAAAGTTTCTGACGCCGGTTTTATTGTTGTAGGTTTTCAACAAGACACACAAGGAAATCTAACTTATCCACAAACGGGTCGAGCTCCGCATGTGGAAAGATTCTTGCATATCTACAATTACCTTTCACAAAATGAATATCGGTATGCTATCACTACTGATGTGAAAGATGTTATTTTCCAACAAAATCCGATTCACTATATCGAAAAGGCTTTGACTGACGATAAGAACCTGATGTTTGCTTCTGAGAGCATGTATTACAAAGATGAACCATGGGGAAATGAAAATCTACACCAAACTTTTGGTGATTTCATTTACAGTAAATTTAAAGATAATGAAATTTATAATGTGGGTGTTCTTGCAGGTCGTGGTCATGCTCTGCGTGATTTGATTTGTAATATCTTTGTTGCCACGCAAGGCAGACCAATTCCTATTTGTGACCAATCTACATTCAACTTTATGATTTCAATGTCGCCGTATAAAGAAACTTCTGTATATTTGAGGTCGGAAGATGCTTGGGCTGCACAACTTGGCACGACAGGAGATCCAACAAAGATTGAAAAGTTCAGGCCATTTTTAATAGAAGCGGAACCAAAAATGAGTGTTAATATTGTTACAACATCTACCGGGATACCCTTTACAATTGTTCATCAATATGATAGGATTCCTAATTGGAGAAAAATATTAGAGGCAAAATATGGATAAAATGAAAAAAGGAGCTTTACTTCTCTCTGGTCAATTAAGATCATTTACGCAAACTTGGCAAAAAATATCAGAATTTGTTAAATTTAATAATTTAGATGTATATTGCCATAATTGGCAAGAATCAAATGTTAATCTTGTAAATGAAGTGTTAATTCCTACAAAACAATTAATAGAAAATTATGATGTTAATGTTCCTCTATTTGAAGAAATGCAAAAAGAAATTCAACAAAAAAATCCAAAAAATTTAGTTACTCCTGATAAACTTATAAATTCTATCTCATTACATTATGGTAAAAGAAAAGCTTTTGAGTTGGTTAATTTAAAATATGATTTTTTTGTTTCAACTAGATACGATATTGACATTAAAAAAGAAATTAATGTTTTAGACATGATAAATGCTCATCCTGATCAAGTCATAACTCCAAGTGAGCATTCTTATGGTATGGTTTCTGATATTTTTTCTATAATCCCTAATAAATTTGCTTCAGATTATTTTTTATATCCTAATATAGTTGATTTATTTGGAACTCCTTTTAGTGAAGGATTTATTAAATATTTAAAAGAATTAGTTAAAATATCAGAATCAAATATTGAAATACACAATAAGCAGAGATATTGCCCCCATATGTTAATTTTAAAAAACTATTTTGAAAAAAACATATACTCTTTACTTGAAGGTAATTTATCGCTATCAATACAAAGGTAAAATTAAAAAATGAAAATTGCATTATGTTTAAGTGGACAACCAAGATGTGTTAAACAAGGTTATGAATATCACAAAAATAATTTATTAGACCTTTATGATGTAGATGTATTTTGTCATGTGTGGGATTCACCTGGTGTAGAAGATGTTTCTGCTTATGCACCAGTTGCAACAATGATAGAAAAACCTTTAACAAATGACCTGTCGAAGTTTACTAGAGTTCCGCCACCACAACCAAATTGGAAAGTAAAAGATCCTGCTCGTGCTGCATGGAATCTAACATACTCTCTGATGAAAGCTAATGAACTAAAAATTATACATGAAGAAGAAAAAACTAAAACTTACGATTGGGTTATTCGTTCTCGCTACGATTTTGCTATCAATCTTACAATACCTTTTACTGAATTGGACAATAGTAAACTTTATATTCCAAATTGTCGAATGACACCACAGAGAGATTTTGGTAATGACCAGTTTGCTTTTTCATCTTCTTCTAATATGGACAAATACGCAGATTGTTTTAATCAAATTGAAAAGTTTTATGACCGTGGCACAATTATGATTGGTGAAGAAATGATGGCTGCAAATTGGCGTGAAAAAGGATTGGTTGGTGAAAATTTAGTTTACTTTAATCCAAATCATCCATTTCCACCAGGCCCACACAACGGAACATGGCATTCATTGTTGAGAGAAGATTTTGAATTTTGGCAAAAGTAATAAAACAATTGAAAGGCCATTCAATGAGTAAAGTTGAATTGATGCAGAAAGACCATCGTATCTTTGTTCGAAAGACTGGCGGCGTTGGCCGTAATTTGGAACGATATGATGCTCTTTCTCGACTTCATCTACCAATACCAAAATTGTTGGATGTATATGGTGATGCATATGATATGGAATACATCCAACACCAAGATATTAAAACATATCTAACAACACATGATGTGAGTAAACTTTGTGAATTTCTGACAAACACTTTAAACATAATGTCCAGTCAAACGATAGAAAAAGATTATTCTAAAATTTATGACCAAAAACTTTCCGTATTTCCTTGGAATCAATATGAACTACCTTTTACTGCAAGTGAGTTGTATGCTAAATTGCCAAAAACACTACCATCTTCCGAATATCATGGTGATTTGACACTAGAAAACATTTTATATGAGGTGAATGGTGGTTTTATATTGATTGACCCATTGACCACAGAATATGATTCATATGTATTTGATTTAGCAAAGTTGATGCAGGATATTAAGTGTAAATGGTTCATTCGTAAAGATATTCTCTTTTTTGATTCTAAACTAAAAGTATTAGAAGATACACTTAAAACATACACCTGCTATTATAGTGATTATTTGTTAATACTAATGTTGATGCGAGTTTTACCTTATACGCATGTTAATGATGATAAGTATTTTGTTGAAAGTGAGATAAGAAAATTATGGAAGTAATTATTCCTTGCGCCGGTGCTTCATCACGGTTTCCTAATATGCGACCAAAATACCTACTGACAGATTATTCTGGTCGATTAATGGTTGAAAATGCAGCAGAACATTACATAGGCAAAAACCGTGTTACAATTGTCATTCTAAAGGAGCATGATGAAAAATACATGGCTCGAAAAAAATTAAATGAGGCATTTGGTAATAAAATTGATATTGTGATACTAGATAAACTTACTTCAGGCCCAGCAGATACCGTTTATCAAGCAATCAAACGAGGTCGTGTCAATTTATCTTCTGCTTTACTCATTAAAGACTGTGATGGTTTTTATGAAACAAACGAACAAGAAGGTAATATAATCTATGTTGCTAACCTTTCAAAACATCCAAGTATAAGAACGGCAGGTGCCAAAAGTTACACACTTACAAATGACCAAGGCATCATCAATTCAGTTGTAGAGAAAAGAATTGTAAGTGACCATTTCTGTGTTGGTGGCTATCAGTTTGAAACAGCACAAAGTTTCGTTGATGCTTTCGATAAACTATCTACAACTGGTGAAATATTTGTTTCTAATATTGTAGATTACATGATTTCGCAAAACAATATATTTTTTGAAAGTGAAGTAGAAAACTTTATCGATGTTGGCACCGCAGAAGATTGGTTTGATTTCAATAATAAACCAACATACTTCTGTGATATTGATGGCACTATTGTTAAATCAAAATGGGACTACAATGAGCCATGTGAACCACTTTGGGACAATGTGACTGCTCTATTAAAAGAAAAAAGGCGAGGATGTAAGATTGTATTTACCACATCCAGACCGGACAAATATGGCATATTGACAATGAATATGCTAGACGAATTGGGTTTTGGTGGTTGTCCTTTGATTATGGGTATTCATCATAGCAAACGAATATTGATAAATGATTATGCAAGTTCAAACCCATATCCTACTGCCCTTGCTGTCAATATCAAAAGAGATAGTGAAGATTTAGGAGATTTGATTTGAATATCTTTATTACAGGAGCTGCAGGCGGCATTGGTTCTACGCTATCATTAAAGTTGTCACAGAATGGCCATAAAGTGATTGCCTATGATAATCTGAATAACGGCTACGAAGAAAATCTAAAAGAGAACGGTGAATTCTTTTGTCAATTTATCAAAGGTGATATTAGACTCCCTTATCTACAATTATCAAATTACTTTGATTACCATGAGATTGATGTGGTGATTCATCTTGCAGCTATTTCTTCTTTGCCTCAATGTGAAATAGATCCACACACTTGTATTGATGTAAATGTTGGCGGTACAGCCAATATACTTAATGCAGCACGCCGTAAAGGTATCCATGTCATTGTTGCTAGCACATCAGCAATCTATGAGAACAATGATCCAAAAGAAGCGCCATTTAAAGAATCTTCTATTGTAACGCCGAAGTTGTTTTATCCATTGTCAAAGAAACTAATGGAAGAAACAATACAATCATTCATACGCAACTATGATATGAACATTACTACATTACGATTCTTCAATGTGTTTGGCCCACGGCAAGATATTCACCGTAAATCACCACCTCTGATGAATTATATTGTGCGTCAGGTCAAAAGAAAAGAACCAATCACACTCTATTCTTCTGGTAATCATCCAAGAGATTATATTCATGTTGATGATGTGGTGTCAATGATTGAAAAAGTATTGCCAAGAACTGATAGAGAAATCTTTAATGTTTGTACTGGTACATTAACTTCTGTAAGTGATATTGTTGTATATGCGAAGAAGGCTTTTGGCAGCTTTGATTATAAGTTTGATCCGCCTGCTAAATATTGGTCAGGATACGATGATTTATATGAAGGCACCAAACCCATACAAGATTTTGTAATTGAAAATGAAGTAAAAAAGTTTTCGTTAGGCTGCACGAAAAAGGCCGAGGAATTATTAAATTGGAAACCAAACAAGGACATTGAATCATTAATGATTGAATCAATGAAACAAAATTATGAGCTTTATACCGGATAGAAACCTATTCATCGTCACTTCAGCATTAAATGCTAACATTGGTGTTGTTAATAGTGATGATCGTTTAGAACAAACAATAAACACCTTAAATAATTTAAGAGATAGAGTGCCTGAAGCGGCAGTTCTTTTCGTTGATGGATCTCCTGAACCTGTTCCTGATAAAATAAAGGAAATAATTGGTAACTATTGTCAAGCTTTATGGTTTACTACTCATCCAGATATTAATAACTTTGCTAAAACAGGCAAAAAAAGTGAAGCTGAATTGTTGATGTTATTTAATACACTCATGCAATTCAAGCAAAATCCTCAACTGATGGGTTTTTTACATGGTGTAAAAAGAATTTTTAAATACTCTGCTAGAACTTTATTAGACGAAGATTTTGATATTTCAGAATATAATAACATGTATGGCAAATATGTTTTTAAAAAATCTATCCCTTCTTGGATGTCACCAGAAAGAAAAACAAACATTACTGACCATTTGTATATTACACGAATGTATTCTTTCTGCCCATCTTTATTAGATAATTACTTACAAACAATAGGACCAATGATAAGTAATGTTATGACACACGGAATTGATACTGAACATGCTCATTACTTGTGCCTAGATAGAAGATATGTTATTGAATTTGATAGAATAAAATGCTCTGGCATTGTTGCTGGATCAGGTGAAACGGAGAAATACTAATGGAACTATGGAACTATTTTACAACAAATAAAGGTAAAAAAATTACAAAATGGAAACATTACTTTCCAATTTACGAAAAGCATTTTACTCCTATTCGTAATAAACCAATTAAGATACTAGAAATTGGTATTTTAAATGGTGGTTCTTTAGAAATGTGGCGTTATTATTTTCCAGAAGCTACAATCGTTGGCATAGATATTAATCCTTTATGCAAGCAGCATGAACAAGAAGGCATAAATGTTCGTATTGGTGATCAAACTGATGAAAAATTTCTACAAAGTCTAATTGATGAATTTGGAGCTTTCGATTTGATTATTGATGATGGTTCACATCATGTTGCTCATGTTAATAAAACCTTTCAATTTTTATTTCCAAAATTGGCAGATGATGGCATTTACTTCATTGAAGATACTCATGCAGCATATTGGGATTCTCATGGTGGAAGTATTAAAGAACCAGAATCAATTAATAATGTCGCAAAAGGTATGATTGATAGTATCAATGCAGATCATGCTAGAGGCCAGAAAGAACCTGATTATTTCACTCGTAATGTTAAATGTATGTCTGTGTACGATTCTATCATTGTTTTTGATAAAGGCAATGTTGGCGAAAAGATTCCTATGGAGATAGGAATGTCAAGAATAGTCATGCAACCAGACTCAGTTCCTAAAATGCATGGTGGTTTTGTTACATTTAGAACAGATTAAACCGTATAAATAGCATATCAATGTAACGCTGTAGAGGCGGGAGAGATATGAAATTTAGCGATTTTCTGCTAGAGCAGAAAGAAAAACATGCAGTAATGGCCTTTGGGCGTATGAACCCAATTACAGTTGGCCATGAAAAACTTGTCAATAAAGTACAAGAAATTGCCAAAAAAGTTGGTGGTTCTGCACATATCGTTGTTTCGCACTCACAAGATCCAAAGAAAAATCCTCTTTCTCCCGCACAAAAACTCAAGCATGCTAAGCGTGCTTTTCCTGGCGTCAATGTATCGTCATCTGACGCATCTGCACCAAATTTCCTAGCACAAGCCGCAAAGTTACACAAACAAGGTGTAACACATTTCCACATGGTTGGCGGCTCAGACCGTGCCGAAGAATATCATAAACTTCTACACAAATATAATGGTGTAAAAGGACCACATGGTTCTTATAACTTTAAACACATTGAAGTTCATTCTGCCGGTGAGCGTGATCCAGATGCTGAAGGCGTAGAAGGTATGTCAGCAAGCAAAATGCGTGAGCATGCTTCAAATGGCAATTACAAAGAATTTCGCAAAGGTGTTCCTTCAGCGATGACTGATGCTCATGCAAAAGAAATGTTTAACCATGTTCGCAAAGGCATGGGAATGAACGAAGATGTAAACGAAGATTTCCAAGAATTGCTTATTGAAGGTGTGCATGATAAGGCCATTTTCAAAGCAGTTTTTTTAGCAGGTGGTCCTGGTTCTGGTAAAGATTATGTTCTTAGCAACACACTTGATGGTCACGGTCTTACTGAAATCAATTCAGATAAAGCTTTAGAGTTTTTGATGGACAAAGAAGGTCTTGATAAAACAATGCCTGAAGCTGAAAAAGAAAAGCGTGATGTTGTTCGTGGTAAAGCCAAAAATATGACCGAATTACGTCAGCGTTTAGCGTTGATGGGTCGTAATGGTCTTATCATTAACGGCACAGGTGATGACCATGAAAAGATTGGTCGCATTAAAGATCGCTTAGAAGAAATTGGTTATGATACTTCAATGATTATGGTCAATACAAATGATGAAGTATCAGCGCAAAGAAATGTTGAAAGAGGACAGCGTGGTGGTAGAACAGTACCAGAAGATATTCGCCGTCAAAAATGGGAAGCAGTTCAGAACGCAAGACCAGAATTAGCAAAAATGTTTGGTGATCGTTATGTTGAATTTGATAACTCAGAAGATTTAAGAGCGGCCGCACCGGATGTTGTTAAAGCTAAAAAAGATGAAATGACAGAGTTGTTTAAAAATATTCAACAATTCGTAGCAGATCCACCAAAATCAGAAGCAGCATCTTTATGGGTTGCACATGAATTAGATTTGTCAGATAAATTGCCTGTACCAAAAGAAGGTGCTGAAATGCCACCACATCCAGGTTCTGGAGCTGCTGAAGAAGCTAGAAAATTAGGATTAACTTATTATGGATTTGGCCGCTACGGTAAAAATGGTAAAGTTACATATCGTTCTATCCATGATAAACTTGTTGAGGTACAGAGAGAAGAACCACAGCAACCAAATATTCCTGTATCGAGTTCTTCTGGTGCACCAAAGAAAGGTGTTAATGAAGAATTTGAAGAAGTATTCACCGAAGATTTGCGCCAATGGTTTGATCCAAAACATCCAAAAGGTGGATGGAAAAGAATCAACAGCAAAGGCGAAGCAATTGGTCCATGTGCTCGTGAACCAGGCGAAGCAAAACCAAAATGTATGTCGAATGAAAAGCGTGCTAAGTTGAGTAAGAAAGAACGAGCATCTGCTGTTTCTGCCAAACGCCGACATGATCCAGATCCAGAGCGTAAAGGTGCACCAATTAATGTATCTAACTTTGGCAAAGGTAAATTATCAGAATCATATCAGTTGTCTGATTCGTCATCATTAAACCTCCTATTGCTTGGTACACGAATCGATGAGATTGAATTAGAAGAAGAAAAGAAAAAAGAAATTAAACTTCTAAAAGATAAAAGTGGTAAAGTAAGAACATTTATGCTTCGTGCCGCAGCTGCAAGAGAAGCACATACAAGTAATGGTACAGTCATGCCTTATAAAAATGGCTATGTTATTAAAATAAATGAGGAGAATGAAGATGTTGAACTTAATCAAAAACCTTTTTGGCAAATCAGAGAGTCAAACTCATCCGCTAGACGGATCAACCAGAGTAGCACAGGAGAGAGCAGACAACTTATCTCAGAAGGTTACACCGAGCTCACCAGCGCCAACGAGTACGCCAAAGGCACCGGCATCGAAATCCAAGGCACCAACAAAGAAACCCCAACCCCAAAAATCACGCTCGGGCAAATCCGCTCCCGCCAAAAAGAAAAAGTAAAAGAATCAATTGACAAAGGCATTGAACCTGGTTTATCTTTGTCGGCAGGTGGAGAAAATGCACAGAGGCCGTCATTGAAAACAAAACAGAATAAAAAACCATTTGAAGAAGCAATTGGTGCCGGTGGTGAAGATGCTACATCAATGAGTGATTTTAATGATAATGTATTGAAACAAAAAGGTATCAACATTAAAACATTTAAAGCTAAAAGGCCAATAGGATGAAATCTTTTAAATCATTTATCACGGAAGAAAGTAACGGCGGCACTCTTTATCTGCATAAACAATATTCAGATAAAGAAGGATCAACCCATGGAGTTTATTACAAACCTCATGGTTCCAAAGAAGTGCATCATATTGGTTATGTCGACCATTATAAAGATGGCGACTACCATACTTCTCAACATTCTGGTCATCATACTGGTTCTCCACACCATCAATTTAAACACATTAAAGGTGTAGAATTTAGAGGAGAAAATGAGCACAGTAGCCATGAAGATGCTCTAAGGCATGTAATTGATAACTCTCATGTAAAAGTTCATCCAAACCATCAACAAAAAACTATTAAAAGTGTAAAAGAATTACACGAAGAATATTTGGATGAAGTTGCTGCATGGCAACGCAAAGAAGGTAAATCTGAATCTGGCGGTTTGAATCGTAAAGGTATTGAATCGTATCGCCGTGAAAATCCAGGTTCAAAACTTTCTATGGCAGTTACTACAAAGCCAAGTAAATTAAAACCTGGTTCAAAGTCAGCCAATCGCCGTAAATCATTTTGTGCTCGTATGGGTGGAATGAAGAAGCGTTTAACATCTGCTAAAACTGCCAATGATCCAGATAGCCGTATCAACAAAGCATTAAGGAAGTGGAACTGCTAAGTGGCACAGTTTAGAACCGACCTACACAAGATAGATTCAGGACAAGTATTCACTCGTTATGAAGTGAATATGTTGTCGGACCGTCTTTCACCGTCTGGCACAATGACAGATGCTTTTGGTCGGCTTCGAACATCAGATACATATACTCTTTTTGATAGCACACATCGTTTTTCTGATAATGGTTTATGGGCAACATCAAATACAGCAGGAAATAGTTCTTATGCTTTTGTGAATAACCAAAGCATGATTGTGATGACTGTAGGAACTACAGCAAATGCAGAAATTATTCGTGAAACAACAAGAGTATTTTCATATCAACCAGGTAAATCTTTGTTGATGTTGTCATCATTTGCCATGGAAACACCAAAAGCAAATGTTCGTCAAAGAGTTGGTTATTATGGAGCTGAGAATGGCATCTTCTTTGAAAATGATGGTACAACAAACTATTTTGTATTGAGAAGTAACACAACAGGAACAATTACAGAAACAAAAGTTGCACAAACAAATTGGAGTATAGACAAGTTTGACGGCACCGGTTACTCATCTCAAAGTGGTGGCGTTGAACACACTGGTGGAATTGATGTAAGTAAAACAAATATTCTTTGGATGGATATTGAGTGGCTTGGCGTTGGCGATGTTCGTTGTGGATTTGTTGTTGATGGAAAAATGGTTCCCGCACATGTATTCCACAATGATAATAGAAATACAGTTCCTTATATGACAACGGCTTCTTTGCCATTGCGTTATGAAATCAAGAATACAGGTATTACAACAAGTAATTCTACAATGAAACAGATTTGTTCATCCATTATGTCTGAAGGTGGTTATGAATTGCTTGGATCGCAGCAAGCCGTTCAAACACCAGTTGATAGCCCAATTGATTTAGCTGTTGCTGGAACATATTACAATTTAATTTCTTTGAGATTGAAAACCACTCCAAATAGATTAGACGGTATTGTTATTATGACAGCATTATCTCTATTAGCCATAACAAAC